>Ga0247813_10000122_pt1 | contig 96546 bp, 75 predicted proteins | sample UWRJL169409C1_FD_180719 | JGI IMG/M metagenome (GOLD analysis project Ga0247813, IMG submission 180719) | Plant litter microbial communities from Arlington Agricultural Research Station in Wisconsin, United States - UWRJ-L169-409C-1 | ecosystem: Environmental > Terrestrial > Plant litter >...
ACTGCCCGGTGCTAATTGTTTTAGTAGCTTACCATATTTATCAAAGATATAGATCCTTGACGATGGGAAGTTAGCAAGGCCTATAATATTCCAGTAGTCGTTGTAACCATCTCCGTTTGGCGTAAAGTATTTAGGGTAATCTATTGTACTTACATCGCTTAGCGTTATAGGGTCGCACGCATCGTTACCATTGGTTATATCCCTTACGTAAATGTTATGGTACCCGGTGGTAACATTTGTAAATACGTTAGAGTTTTGCCATGGGCCGTCTACATACATACTGTACTGGTAATCGCCGTAACCTTCTACTAAAACGGTTATAACCTGGTTGTCTGCAAAAGCATTGCTTACTACATACCCGTCGCCTATAAGGCTTGCAGGCCCGGACATGGTTACATCCCATCCCGGTAGTGCATCAGATACGCAGAAGTTAGGTGCACCACCTGTTACAACTACTGTATAGATACCAGACTCGTAAGCATTGTAGTTTGCCGATGTGGCGCCCGGTATGGCTACCCCATCTTTAAACCACTGGAAGGTATTATCCGGTGCGGTAATGTTGCTGCTAAGCTCTACATAACGCAATACTTCGTTAGTTTCAAAATCAACACAGCTAGTGTGGCTGTCGTTCAGGCTCGATAATACCGGTGCCGGAAGCAGGTCTATTGTAACCGGTACCGCGGTGTAAGCAGGGCAGCCGTAAGGCAGCGTACTTCTTATCATAGCCCATAGTACAGTGGTCCTGGTAGGGAATCCAGTAGGGTTTGGTATGGCAGCAGTAATATCTCCCGCCCTTGCTTCTGCCTCAGTCCTGAAGTAGAACACTTCATAAGTATACGTAGTGTCTATTGGTACCTGTGTACCTATTATTACAGGGGTGGCTAAGGTTAGGTCAACTCTAGTTTCTCCATCATTGTCCCCGTCAGTATCGCAGAACCTTAATACCGTATCATCTACCGGGTTAGCAATGGTTTGCGGCTCTACAGATAATATAAGTGGCAACACCACATCACATTCTGTATCGTTGTTTTGTGCATACACCCATATTGTTTGCGTCCTGTATACCGTATTAGTGTATAAGTAGTTAAGTGAAGGGTTACCATTCGCAGATCCCGGAGGAACCACCCTTGGATCCTGAGCATAGAAGCGAACAGTATAGTCTGTAAGCACAGCACCAGCCGGTAGTATTGTACTGCGGTAGTTACCAAGGTCGAACTGGGCAAAACCTGTAAAGTTGGTCTGGCATACTCCATAAGGCGCTATAGAGGTTGCCGGTAATGGGTTTACTATAAGTTCTAATGGTACAACCACAGCACACACAGGATCTCCAGGCTCACTGCCTGCAAGCTCTGCACGTACGTAAATTGTTTTGCTTTCGCTATAATAGGACAGATCAAGCGGGGTGCCGGTTCCATCATTAGCAGCATCTTCAGTTTCCCAATAAGTCAGAGTTGTCAGTGTAGACTGTTGCAGTATATCTGCATCAGCATCCGAAAGTGTAAACCTCGCTTTACCGTCCCCTATAATTTCATCGTCACACTCTTCAAGTGGATCCGGTGCAGGGTTAGGTGTTGGCAATGGTATTACTTTTATAGTAAGCGTTGTATAACTCTTACAGCCATTAATAGTTGTTACCACTACTTGTAATGTTTGCGGGTTGCTCCTGTTTGTATAGGCTGTAAAATCTGCAATTGGGGTGTTATTAGTAACATCAGTTAATGTTTCATAATATTGAACGATGTTGTCCTGACCCTGACCTGTTGCCCCTAATATCTCCTCATCTTTTTCTGTAAGGTCAAATACATAGCTTTGGTTATTGCTTGGATTTGGAGGTGTAGCCCCAAGTTGTTCGTAATCACACTTAACAAGCGCCGTAGGCTGTGCCACATCTACCGGAGTATCTAACAATAGCTTAACACTTGTAACCGTATAACACTCTGTAACCGGGTTTTCAACACGTATCCAGATTATTTGCCCGTTAGTACCCTGATAAGTAGTTGGCGAAATAATTATTGGTGTACCGGCTTCGGCCTCAGGTTCAGTTACATGGTATGTAATTATAAGGCTTGCACCATTTGTTGGGTTTGCACCGCGAATAACGCCTTCACGAATGGTAAGGTTAAACTCAGCAATACCATCCTGGTCGTCCTGGTCAAGTTCATCGTCACAATCCCTTATTGGCTCAAGAGCAATCGCAGGCAGCGTAGGAGCAGCATTAAATATAAGATCTAACGGATACACCTGAGAAAGACATCCTGTAATAGTATTTTCTGCCCTTACATAAACAGTCTGGCCCATTCCCGGGTTTTGGTTTACAAACTCTGCAAGGTTAGTAATTACACTATTAGGGTTATTATTCTGCGCCCCAATAGCCGTCATATAAAAACGAACGGTAATATTTGTACCACCATCTATCATATCTTCAATAAGATCTTCAAGATTAATTTCGCCATAGCCATTACCATCGCTGTCGCAAATAGTACGGTCATCGGCTGTAGGCATTAATAATGTAGGTAAAGGTTCTACCCTTAAATCCATAAGCACTATACGGTAACAGCCGCTCATAGCATCTTCTACCCTTACAAACAATGTTTGTACTGTGGTTAAGTTAGTGTAAGCACGGCTATCTGCATCAGGTATTGCGTTGGTATCTGTATCGGCATCGCGGAAGCTTGTATGGAAAGTTACTGCTAAGCCATTAACGCCATTGGTAATCTCTGCAATTTTAGTTGTAAGGTCAAACACTTCTTTTTCATCAGGAGTACCACCCACAGTAGTATCATCACATAATGTATATGGCGTAGGAGTTACTACAGCCGGCATTGGGTTTACTATAAGCTCAAGTTCTACGATATCATCACAACCTGTAAGGATGTTAAATACTTTAATATAAATAAATCGTCCTGTAGACTCATAAGCACCTGGATTAGGTATCTCGTTAGCTGGCGAAGCTGCTGCATCTGTATAATAAGCAACGTCAAACTGAGCCGGGTTTAGAGTGCCAAGCACCTGAGATTCGTATGTTGTAAGGTCGAACACACCTATACCATCAGTATCACTTACACCATTATCACAAATGCTATAAGGAGCTGTTGGTGCTATAGCCACCGGCCTTGGGTCTACAATTAGCCTTACTTCTACAATGGTATAACATTCTACACCACGGGTAGATGCAAGCCTGATATATAATATTTGCTGCGCTCCCGGCAGGCTCGCATAAGCAGTAAGGTTTGCCCCTGTTATAGCGCGGTCTCTAACATTAAATTGTGCATTAGCAAGTGTTTCAAATATACTAATATCAACATTCGTCTGATTATCAAGCGCCTCTGTTAATGCAGGTGTAAGGTCAAAAATACCATGACTGTTAGTCTCATCTACAGCACACGCATGTAAAGGCTGCGGCACAATGCCCCTTGGCCTGTCTAAGATTTCAACTTCAAAAGTTTTTTCATTTGTACACGCAGGTGTAGTTGCTGTTACACCATATACATATATTGTGTTTACACCAATATTAGTTATAAAATCTCCTGCAAATAATGGAGTACCTCCGCCATTAGTTGCTGTAAAATAGTTACCTATGGCCAATGGTGGTAATCTATATGATTCGCACGCTAAAACATCAGCCGGCTGAGGCACATCTATGTTATTAATGGTAACAGTATAACTGTCTTGTGTAAAGCATTGGTTATTGCCTGTATATGCATACAGCCATAACGTCTCTACCCTTGTTGTGTTACCAGTAGCTCTAAACTCTGTGCCCGGAGGTATAACAACACCACCGCCTGAAGGGCCTCCCGACTGTGAGTAATAAGCATAAGTTACGCCAGTTGCAGAAGGATTAACAAGTGCCGGAAGTGGTGGAACTGTATACAGGGAACAAACGGTGTCATCTGCTACAGTAGGAACCTGAGGCGTACGGTATACAGTAATAGGCACCTCCACCACGCTCTCGCACTGGTACCTGCCTTTAAGCTGCTGGTAAATATATACGGTAGCATTTAAAACATTTGCTGTAGGTGCTTCATTGGCAATATCAAATGTATAACCCGGAGGTAATGGATTTGACGTATTACCTGTTACCGCAGGGTTTGTAAGATAATAATGTTGCGTAAACTCATTTGTGTCCTGGTCTATAGGATTACCCGACGTACCGTTTGCAGGTAATGTAAAGCTATCACATGCCATTATGCCTGTCTGGCCCGGGGTAAGTATTGTATCAGCGTTTGCTGTATAAATATTTACCTCGAAACTGTTTTCACTATAGCACTCCGGTTTATCAGGATTAGGAGAAGGCCCATATATGTATATCCTCTGAGAAGTCCTGATTTGATCACCTGCATGCATTAATGTACCACCACCATTTGCATAAGATGCAGTATGGTAAGAATAGGCATCAGACGATAATGCGCCAAGAACGAAAACATCACACTGGTCTATGTTAGAGCGGCTGTCAACCACTGGCCTTGGTGTAATTTTAACTTCAAAAACTTTCTCTACAGAACAGTTTGGGAACGTATTTGTCTCAGCATAAACATATACTGTTTTTGTATAGAATGATGTTGTACCGGCAGGAGCAGTAATAGGCACCGTAGTATCTATTAAACCACCCGTTGCCCCCGGGCCATTATAATAGGCACCTGTTGTTAGTGCAGGCAGGGGATATTCGTCGCACACATCAACATTTACAAATTCAGGAAGTATTGGCGTATTATTTATAGTTACACTAAAAAATGTAGTACTTGTACATGATGCCGCACTTTGTATAAAATAATAGATATCCTGTGTAGCCCTAATATCTGTACCTGCGGGTATAATGTTAGCATTACCCGTGTTTCCACCGGGACCATCATAGTAAAACTGGCCGGGAAGCAACTCAGGGAGTATATAACTATCACAAGCTGTAACAGGCTCCGGAGCTTCAGGATTAACAGTTATATTAAATTCAAGTTCGCTGGTGCAATTAAGCGCACCCCCGCCTTCTGCATATATATATATTGTTTGAGAAGCATCAATTGTAGTACCTGCAACTAATTGCTGGCCCTGGCCCCCTGGCTCTGTAAAATATGCCCCTGGCCCTGTTAAGGCAGGAAGCACATAGTTACCACAGCTAAAGCCCTGGGCAATACCGTCTGCATCTATCGGTTCTGGCGAAACAATAGCCGGTGCCGGTGCAATAATTACATCAAAGAACGCTTCATCTGTACAAACTGGCGATACACCGGCCAATTGTGCATATACATATATTCTTTGTGCTGTTGTTATAACGGTACCAACAGGAAGGCGGGTACCACCTCCACCTGAAGCTGTATAATAATCACCTACCATTAATTGAGGAAGCACATAACCTTCACTCGCACAAACAGTATGGTCCTGAACAGGGTCTACATCAATATGTACAATAGATACCCTGAAATTTTCTTCACTCGGGCACGTGTAATCGTTATTATGCACATAAAACGCAGTAGTTTCTGTAACCTCATAATTTAATGGTACAGGCACCTGCCCATCAGCATCTGGCCCACCTGGCAAAAAGTAGTAAAAATCTCCGGCAGGAGGCGTAGGTAATATATAACTATTACATGCATTTACTACGTTAGGCGGGTCTACAACCTGGTGTCTCGGTATTACATTTACAACAAACTTACTATCATCGGTACAGTTTGCACCTGTTGTTGTAAGAGGCACATATACATAAATAGTTTGAGTACTGGTTATACGCCTGCCACCCCGTATAACGGCACCTAAACCCGCGCGTTGTGTACGGTAGGTACCTATGGCAAGTTCAGGAAGCACATACCCCACACATACAGGGGCTACATCTGCCTGTGCAATATTGCTGTTAACAATAATTACATTAAATTGTTTTTCACTACTGCAAAGAGGGATTACACCTGTTCCACCAGTCTCTATGTAAACAAAAATGTCTTGTGTAGCAGTTACAGTATAATTATCTGGCAACCTCGTACTTGCTGCACCGCCAGTAGCCGAGTAATAATGAGCCCCGGCAGGAGGAGGAGGCAGCATATAGCTACCGCATGTAACAACATTAGCAGTATCAGGAAGCACAGGGAGTGGATATATAACTACTTCAAAATCATCCTGTGCACTACATGTAGCATTTGTAGCATAAACATAAACAGTCTGGCTTTCAGTAATTGTTGTACCAGCAGGTATCATAGTACCTAAACCATTAGGCTGAGTAAAATAATTACCCGTTAACAAACCTGGCAAATCATAGCTTACACATGCATGCTGATCTTCTCCCGCATCTAACGTAGTTCCAATGATACTAACAATAAATCGGGTAGCAGACCTACAACCTTCGGCATTAGCGGGAGTTGTTGCATAGAGAACAATACTTTCAGTAATAATACTATTAGGCATATACTCAATGCCATTACCATTGTTATCTGTAAAATAAGTTATACCATTTCCAAGATCGGGAAGTTGGTAACTATTACAGTAATCATCACCCACTATTACAGGTGCTGCCGGCACAGGGTTTATAGTAACCCTAAAGCTTGCTTCATTTGTACATGCAGGATTACCCGGCGCCTCAGCGCGTACGTAGACCGTTTGTGAAGTAGTGATAACGGTACCCGCAGCTATAAGATTTGCTTCACCACCACCGGAAACAGAATAATAATTACCTACTAATAATGGAGGAAGCGTATAATTTCTGCATCGTACTATTGGGCTTACCGGTGCAATGTCAGTATTTGTAATAACAACCTCAAAACTACTTTCTGCATTACAGTCTAATGGAAAATTAGCCTGGAAAACATATATTCTTTGAGATGTAGATATAATGGTTCCCACAGGCAAGGAAGTTCCCCTGCCTGCTGGTTCGGTAGAATAATTGCCGCCACCTGCAACTACTGGCAACGCATAAGGCTGGCATACACTTACAACACCATCTACAGCCTCTGCAGGTATATTTGCTGTTGTTAATGAAACTATAAAATTTGTATTTGCAGTACAAACAGGCGACGAAGGAATATAAAAATATATCCTCTGAGTCTGCCTTAATACTGTACCTCCCGGAATAACGGTACCACCGCCTCCGGTTGCTGTTCTATATTCCTGACCTGCCGGTAAAACCGGAAGTGTGTAACTTGTACATGCACTTACATTTGCCGGTACATTTACAGGAGCAACAGTAACTGTAAAACTTGCTTCGTTAGCACAAGAAGGTGTTGTAGCAGATGTTGCATATACATATATTGTTCTTGTTGATGTAACTACATAATTTGCAGGCAAAGGGCTTTGCCCACCCGGCAAACTGTAATAAGCCCCGTTTGTTAATGCAGGAAGTGTATAAGTTGTACATACATTTTGGTTTGCAGGAACCGGACCAATAGCCGGCAGTGCTATAACTGCTATACTAAAAGGTGTAGTGGCAAAACATGTTGGATTTACAATACTTTGCACTCTTGCATACAGCGTAGCGTTTCCTGATGGATAAGTACCTGCAGATGTAATAGGCGAAGTATTTGTATTTGCATTATCCTGAGAGGTATAAAACGAAACAGTAAAATCAGTATTGCTCTGGCTACCTAATATTGCAGGCCTTAATTGTGTAAGGTTAAAAGTAGATGTGCCGCTTCCTGCTGCGCTCTCACAAGTAGATAAGGTAGCGGGTCTCGTAGCCGTTGCAGCAGGCAAAGCTATTAACTGAAAAGGTACAACAGCATAACAAGTACTATTGTAACTCTTTACTCTTGCATATATAGTTACACCACCAGGGCTTGTGTAGCTAAGAGGTAGTGCACCCCTGTTCTGGTCAGCATCTTCGGGTGAGGCATGGTATGTTACAACCGTAGCTGGGTTTAACCCAAGCTTAATACGCGGAGTATTAAGGGAAAGGTCGTAAACATAACTCCCGGATGGGTCTGCACATACATAAAGATCACTTGGAGTACCCGGCACAATTGCAGGGGCAAATTCAACAACGATCTCCTGCGTATCTACACAACCTCCGGCCGTTTCAATCCTCAGTTCATACCTCCCGGGATCAACTACTTCAACAGAAGCAACATCTCCCGCAAAATCATTACCATCTTTCTTCCAGCTTAATATAAAATCATCTGCATCAAGATTAGAATTTATGGTATGCCTTTCACCATCACATAGAGCATTTCCATTATTTATGGTTAAGCCACCTTCTAAAACATTTTGCCCAAGGTTAAATCCGTCCTTAGGAAAAAACACCGCAGAATCATACTTGCCGTCGTTACCATTTAAGTTTTCAGGATTACCATTACCATCATCGGCAATTACAATTTTTATATGATACGTTGTGCCGGGTACAAGCGTAGCAGACGCATTCATAACTACCGTTTGCCCCTCATAGTTTGTAGGCGAAGGATTTGCAGGGTCTTGTGTACCACCATTAAAGCTGCCAAAATAGGGTATATTAGCCGAATTACATCCGTTAGGCGGACTATTAACAAAAGCATTATTACGTATAGTAGCTACAGATACTGCATCTGTAGTAGTTGGCACAAGGGCTAAATTTCTATAGGCACCACTTCCCGTTTTTAAAAGTATTGCAAATCCATCCTTAGAAGAACACTGAAACTGGCCATATTCTTCCGACGCAAAAATATAATCTATTGATAACGTAGAGGTAGCAGCAACAAAATCAAACTCAAGAACTGTTGCATTCATTGATCTCATTGTTACCCCGCCTGCAGCAAGAGCAGCTTCAAGATCGGCATCACCTGTCCAAGCTATATTCTCGTCGCTAGAAACTGTAGTATTGGGTCCGGCAGCGTTCACAGCCCTTCCTGTACTAAGAAGTACGCCTCTTGTAAATGCAAAATTGGGGTTAGCATTTGTAAAAGACCCTACACTCTCGTAACCATAACTAAGCCCTGTAGACTTTACTACATTTGATGTTTGGGCTAAACAAGAGCTACTAATCAGGTTATTACTAACCCACTGATTTAAAGCAGCTCCATTGTTTTCGGTTGGCGCAGGCGCCACAACAATAGTGCTTTGCGAAAATCCTTTTAACGCAAATAAAAGGACCAAAAAAAGTAAATGTTTTTTCATAATACAACTAACTAGCAATCTTTTTGACTTCGGGGCTCAACTTTAATAACTTAATATACAGCATCTTAATACAGCAGGCAAATATATAATAAATGACAACCGGTTAACAAAATTTTATAACAAATTTACACCTCTCAACAAATTTTTATAACTATACAAGTTTTGTAGGCAATTTAGTTAAAAAAACCATGATTGTTATGCTCATAAACATATAAACGTTATAACAATATTAAAATTAGACAAAATGCAATATAAATTCAATTTGCGGCAAAAATACACGAATTTTCGATTTATAAAAATGCATTATAATTATATAATGTAACAATAACAGGCAAGACCATTTTTACCCTAAATATTTAACAATCGTTCAATATGATAGCGTTTTTTTAGTACTTATTTTTGTAGAAACACTCCTATATATGTATGACAGGATTAGAGAAAAGCTAAACATTTTAGCCGATGCAGCAAAATATGATGTTTCCTGTTCGAGCAGCGGTGGAAATCGCAAGAACGACAATAAAGGTATAGGCGATAGTAGTAATGGTATTTGCCACACATATACCGAAGATGGCCGCTGTGTCTCACTTTTAAAAGTATTACTTACAAATCATTGTATTTACGATTGTGCCTTTTGCGTATCGAGGGTTAGCAATGATGTTAAACGCGCTGCATTTACTGTAGACGAGGTAGTAGTCCTTACCATGAGCTTTTACCGCCGCAATTATATTGAAGGGCTGTTTCTTAGTTCTGGTATTTTTAAAAATGCCGATTTTACGATGGAAAGGCTGGTGCGCATTGTAAAGCGTCTTAGGCTGGAAGAGCGCTTTAACGGCTATATTCATTTAAAGACCATTCCGGGTGCAAGTCAGGAATTACTTACCGAAGCAGGACTTTATGCCGACCGTATGAGCATTAACCTTGAAATGCCTACAGAAGCAGGGCTAAAACTTTTAGCTCCGGATAAATCGCATGAAGATGTAAAAAAACCCCTTGCCTTTATACAAAGCGGCATCGCGCAGTATAAAGATGAAAAGAAATCAGGACTTATAAGAAGTGTACCCAAATTTGTGCCTGCGGGCCAAAGTACTCAAATGGTTATTGGAGCTACACCCGAAACCGACATGGAGATTATTCACAGTGCTGCACAGTATTATAAAGATTACTCGCTTAAGCGTGTGTATTATTCAGGCTACATACCTATAAGTTATGATGTGCGCATGCCTGTTATAGGCAGCCAGCCTCCGCTATTACGCGAAAATCGCTTATACCAGACAGATTGGCTCATGCGTTTTTACGGGTTTAATGTAAATGAACTCCTTAATACTAAAAATCCGCATCTGGATACCGATATGGATCCTAAACTTAGCTGGGCACTACGCAACCTGGACCAGTTTCCAATTGATATTAACACAGCCGACTATCGCATGATTATGCGTGTACCGGGAATAGGAGTAGGATCTGCACGTAAAATCATTGAAGCCCGAAAGTTTGGCAGGCTGCGCAGTGACCAGCTGCAAAAAATAGGCATTGCATACAACCGTGCAAAACATTTTATACGCTGTGCAGATAGCCCTATTTTGCTTAATGAACCCGATGCACCACACCTTAAAAATATTATACTAAGCGAAAGCAGCAGTAAGTATCTTAAGGTAGCACAAAACCAATTGAGCTTATTTTAATAATGCTCTGTTAATTTTTATAAAGCAATAGTTAAGACGATGTAGCATACTTATATTTTAGATGAAACTTTTGGGAAAACTTTTTTTACACCCTGCATTTTCCCTACATTTGAAATTATGAAGATTGAATCTCAATTAGAAAAAATATCGGCATTTAAAAACCTCGAACTTTTAGCAAACCAAATTGTAGAAGGTTTTATATCAGGCATGCACAAGAGTCCGTTTCATGGGTTTTCTGCAGAATTTGCCGAACATAAAGTTTACAATCCCGGTGAGAGCACAAAGAGCATCGACTGGAAGCTGTATGCCCGTACCGACAGGCTGTACTCTAAACGCTATGAAGAAGAGACTAACCTGCGCTGCCATCTTATTATAGACAATTCGTCGTCTATGCACTACCCCAGGCTTAAAGACGGCCAGCCGTTTTATGAAAATAAAATCGGTTTTTCCGTACTGGCTTCGGCAGTACTTATGGATTTGCTGAAACGCCAGCGCGATGCAGTGGGGTTAAGTATTTATTCTGACACGTATGAATATTATGCACCTGAGAAAGGCAGTGGCAGGCACCACCGTATGCTTATAGATAAACTGGAGGGAATACTTGCAGCACCAAAAAGCAATAAAACCACCGATACAACTACTTTTTTACACCAAATAGCACAAAAAATGCACCGCCGGTCTATGATCATATTGTTTACAGATATGTTTCAGCCCGGTAATGATGAGGCATTATTTAATGCGCTGCAACATTTAAAACACAACAAACATAAAGTGGTGCTTTTTCATGTAATCGATAAAAAAACCGAACAGGGTTTTGATTTTGACAATGCCCCACGTAAATTTATAGATATGGAAAGCGGCGAAGAGGTAAACCTTTTTGCCGAAAATGTAAAAGACGAATATGAAAAACTCGTTAGCGCTTATTTTAAAAAAGTAGCCGAAACGTGTATGCAGTATCAAATTAAGTACGTCCCGGTATCGACAGACGAAAAATTTGAAAAAATATTAACTACCTACCTTGTTGAAAAACAAAAGTTTGGGTAGAAACCTGAAAAAAAGTTATGTTTTTGTCGCAAAAACGTTTGCAGGATTAAAAATGAGTTGTATATTTGCAACCGCAATAAAGCACTGGTTTGGTAGTTCAGTTGGTTAGAATACGTGCCTGTCACGCACGGGGTCGCGGGTTCGAGTCCCGTCCAGACCGCTTAAATTGGGAGAAGCCTTTCGTAAGAAAGGCTTTTTTGCCCCAATAAGGTTTTTTTAAAACCTTTAACGCAGTTGTGTTGTTTATGCCGCGTGAGCGGTAGGTTTAGTAGTTAGACCAATGAAAAGCTTTCCATTTGTTTGGAGGGCTTTTTTGATTTTATAGCCTTTCTTACTTATAAATAAATCTTATTTTTGTGGCATGAAATGGCTTACGCAACTTTTTGCAACTAAAAAAGCAGAACCTATTGACCCCATGAAAAAATATCTTATTGCGGGCCTTGGCAACATTGGTCCCGAATATGTAAATACCCGCCACAATATAGGCTTTAAAATTCTGGACCGCCTGGCGCAACAGGAAGGCCTTAGTTTTGAAACTGCAAAGCTGGGCGCCATAACAGAGTATAAGCTTAAAGGGCGAACCCTTATTTTACTAAAGCCCAATACCTATATGAACCTTAGTGGCAAGGCTGTAAAATACTGGCTCGATAAAGAAAACATCCCGGTAGAGAACCTGCTTGTAGTAACCGATGACCTTAATATCCCCTTTGGTACTATTCGCATAAAGCCACGCGGTACCGATGGAGGGCACAATGGACTAAAGAGCATTCAGCAATTGCTGGGCAACAGCGATTACCCACGCTTTAGGTTTGGTATAAGCGATGAGTTTAAAAAAGGCCAACAGATAAGTTATGTGCTGGGCGAATGGGGAGACGATGAAAAAACTAAACTGCCGGAAAGGCTTGATAAGGCTGTTGAGGCGATAAAATCATTCACGCTGTCCGGCCTTGCCGATACTATGAGTAATTTTAACGGCAAGTAATCCGGATTATTAGATTTTGAGAAAGTAAATTTTGGAGGAGTTAATTGCTGCTAAATCTTTGCGATTCCTTTATCATTCTTTAGGTATAAATAATCTCGAAATTTGTATTTTAGCGGATTAACTATTGCCATGAAAAAGTTAGCTTTTGTTTTATCAATTTTGCTTTTAGCATGTTCCTCACAAAAAAGTGGCAATGCAGCTATAAACGGCACGCACACCATAGAAAGCGATTGCCCACCCGAAGGCAACTGTAGTTTTGAAGTATTAAAGAACAAAAGCCTGCTTATTAAAACCGATAGTTTTAACCGCACGTATTACGAATTTCAGGATGCACCCGGCAAAATGGTGCTTGTATATGCTTACAATAAAATTAAAAACCCAGCCTATCAGGACGATTTTTACAGCGAAGAAATAGTTTTCGAAACCAATAATGATCTCTCTAATCTTAAAGACGGCGGCGAGCATGACTTGTTTTTTTCCGTAAAATGTTTTTGCCGCGGTAAGGCAGGAACGTACAGGCTGGTTGCAGGAACAGCCTCGATAAAAAACAACAGGCTGCATATTAAACTCCCCGAAAATATTATAGATAACCAGTTAATAAAAGATGTTGTCGTGTCATTTAAATAACTAAACTTAATGAATTTAAATACTCCCACCCATATAAAAACCATACACCTGTACAACCTGCCCGATGGCAGTTGTACCTTTGATATTGGTATAATACCTAATTCTACCCACTTACCGGCTACCCATTTTTTTGCGCAGACCCATATAGAGGCTTACCAAAAGGTGGCACACCCTGCGCCACGAAAACAGTTTGTAGTTACACTAACTGGTAAACTTAAATTTATGGTTACCAATGGAGACTCATTTATTATAGAGCCCGGCATATTGCTAATTGCCGAGGATATTCACGGGGCAGGCCACACATGGGTATTGCTTGAGGGTGAAACCTGGAATCGCCTGTATATTCCTTATCCGGATGGTGCTGCTACTCATTTTATAAAAGATACTATTTAATTTACGAAAATGTTTTGTTTATTGGTTAACTTATTATTAATAAACGAAAACTAATTCCTATAAACTAAATAATTCCCTGAGCTTTCAAACTCACTCATTTCTTACAACAGCATTATCCACGGTATTTTAGCTTTAAATTAACTGTTATATTCTTGCTAATATCGCTTGTATAGCTGTTGTATTCCCTTAATTTTATAGAGTATTATGTTTAACACTATTAATTTATGGGAAATAATATGCACAGAGGAAAATTGTATATTGTTCTGGCCGACGATGATAAAGATGACCGCCTTTTCTTTAAAAAAGCATTTGACCAGGTTAGGATTAAGCATGAATTACTCATGTTTGAAGATGGTAATGAACTTATGGAACACATTACCACCGTAGAAGAGCCACCTCATATTGTTTTTCTTGACCTTAATATGCCGGGGAAACATGGTTTAGAGTGTTTAAATGAAATAAGGGCAAATCCGGTTATGAGGGATGTTACCGTAGCTATTTACAGTACTTCGTCTTCACCAGAAGATATTGAGGATACCTTTGTTGCCGGGGCTAATATTTATATAAAAAAACCGGATGATTTTATGGCTCTCAAAAAAATCATGGCCGATGTACTTAGCGTGAGCTGGCTATATGTTACTGACGGGTTGAACCGTGAGAATTTTATAATGAGCTATTAAGAGAAATTCTTAAAAAAAATATTCAAATTCCAAATTTAAATATAGGGAACGCGGATAATACGGATTTCAAACGCGGATTTACACGGATTTTTATTTTACTAAATGTAGCTAATCCGTTTTAATCCGCGTCTGCGTAGCATCCGTGTTATCCGCGTTCAATTAAAACCTGTCCCTATTCCCTATCCTCTAATACCTTTATCATCCTGAACGATTTTAAAAGGTGCAATAACCCAGGGATAATAAGTGCCCCGCCTATTAGGAGAGAGATACCCAGTACTTTTATAACACTATCCGGAGCGCGGCCGTCGAGCAGGCTTATTTGCCCCGCTTTGGTAATAATAAGATTTGGGAAATGCGTACCTATGGCAGCAAACAGTATAAGCAACACCTGCATACCTGCAAGGAAACGGCACCATATAATGCGCCCTATACGTATTACCCTCCATAGCGGATATAGCAATATACCCGATAATGCCACAGCACCCAGTGCATAATAATTATTAAGGAAGTCGTGGGTAAATTTATTATCGGCCAGGTAGCCCGCGCTAAGCGTAGCCATACCCAAAACCACTACTACTATAGTTGCAATACCGGCTTTACGCATGTACATACGCTTCTCGTAATCTTTAGCCTCGCCTATTAAAAACGTAGCCGAAAGAAACGTACAAAGCGCACTAAAAAAGAAACCTGTAAGTATAGGGAACCATTGCAGCCATGGGTGAATGTACACATCGGCAAAATTTGCATTGGGGTTATCTTCCAGCATAATTATATTGCCGCTAACGAGCCCGCCAAAGGTCATGCCTAAAAATATGGGTGTAACGAGGCACGAAAATTCAAACATGCGGTCGTAAAGTATTTGCGTTTTATCTTTAACGGCATCATAATGACGAAAAACAAAAGCGACCCCGCGCAGTGTAATACCCAGCAATACCAATGTAAGGGGCACGTGCAGATAGACAATAATTATGTTGTAAAAAATTGGGAAGGCTATCCACAAAATCACGATAAGGATAATAATCCAGATGTGATTAGCTTCCCAAACGGGGCCAAGCACACTATAAGTGGTTTTCTTGATCGACTTTTTATGATCAGCAGATGAGAAGAGCTCGAGGATACCCGCACCAAAGTCGGCACCACCAAGAAGCACATATAAGAAGAAAGAAAATACTACGAAGAACAGCACTACATATAGCATAACGTTATAATGTTTGGGTGTCATTAAGCACTTTTATCTGGCGTGCCATAAGCCATGTTACCGCTACCGTAAGCGTAGCATATAAAACCACATACATATAAAAACTATATATCATGCCCGGCATAGGCGTAACGGCATCCTTAGTACGCATCACGTTATGGATTATCCACGGCTGGCGGCCCACTTCGGTTACGATCCATCCAGCCTCAAGTGCAAGGAAGCCAACGGGAGCCATAATAGCAAAATACAGCCAGTAACGGCGGTGCAGCTGCCAGTGTTTCTTTTTAAGGCTGATGAAGTAAACTATAGAAGCCAAAACCAACAGCATACCCAAACTTACCATTGCCTGAAAAGCATAATGCGTAATAGCCACATTAGGGCGGTCTTGCTCATGGAAATCGTTAAGGCCTTTTACCTCTGCATTAAAGTCGCCGTGAGCAAGAAACGAGAGCGCTTTAGGAATGGCAATTTTATGGGTAACCTCGTGTGTTTCGTTATTTACAATACCGCCTATGTATAGCGGAGCACCTTTCTCGGTTTTATAATGTGCTTCGAGGGCGGCAAGCTTTACAGGCTGGCGTACGGCAATATCTTTAGCCGACATATCGCCACTTAACGGTTGCAGCATTGCGGCAATAGCACCAAATAGTATAGCAATGTTAAAGGCTTTTTTGTGTACCTGCGGGTTTCGGTTTTTGTACATCTGCCAGGCGTGTATTCCGGCTACGGCAAATGAGGTCGCGGCAAAGGCAGCAAGCGTCATGTGTAGCGCCTGGCTAAACCAAGCATCGTTAAGAAAGGCTTTTACAGGGTCTATATTAATAAATTTACCGTTTACGTAATCAAAACCAGAAGGGGCGTTCATCCAGCTGTTTGCCGATACCACAAGGATGCCCGAAAGTATTCCTGACACCCCTACAATTATACCTGTAAACAGGTGAAAACGTTCTGATATTTTGTTCCAGCCATACAGGTAAAAGCCCAGTGCCACGGCCTCAATAAAAAAGGCGGCACCCTCCAGTGAGAATGGCATGCCTATAATAGGCCCGGCATACTTCATGAAGTTAGGCCACAGCAGCCCAAGCTCAAACGACAGTGCCGTACCCGATACTGCGCCGGTTACAAAAAATATGGCGACACCTTTTTGCCACGATTTGGTTAAGGTTAAATAAACGTGCTCGCGGGTTTTTAGCCATTTGTAATGGCTTATTACCATAAAAAAAGGCATTACCATACCTATACAGGCAAACACAATATGAAAAATAAGGGTGAATGCCATTTGCATTCGTGCGGCATCTAAATTATCCATTTACACGTCATTGTTTAGTGTAGTAAAGGTAAGGGATAAAGGGATGTGTTGGGAATTTATATTAGCGTTTTTACTTCGTGACGTGCTTTCTTAAACCAGTTTTCACTAACTTTGTTGTTGTCGCTGTTGGGAAGTGGTGATGCAATATTTACTTTAAATGTAGCAGGTAAGTTAACTGAATGACCAAATATCAACGCATGCTGCGTAGGTATTGATGGCATTCTCTTTAATACTGTTTCCGAAACGTGAGGTGTAATTTGTCTAATATGAGATAAATCTTCAGGGTTTTGTATCCTATGGACTATAAAATTACTGCATTGACTCAACACGGTTTTAGAAAGTTCACTTGGTCTTTGTGATGATACTAAAAGAAATAATCCAAATTTGCGACCTTCTTTAGCAACGCGTTCAAAAATCTGATTAGCTCGTAAAAAACTATTTTGAGGATGATTACCTATATACCTATGTGCCTCTTCAAGAATTAAATTAACTGGGAAAGAATTTCTTGGTGTTATTTCTTTTACGGCTTCATATATGATTCTCGTAAGTACGCAAGAAATTACTTCAACAACTTCATCTTCAGCAGAACTTAAATCAATGTTGATTATTTGCTTTACTTTAGTTGTTTTAAAACCGTTTTTTAGCAGACCTAATAGCTTCCTTTTATATTTATTAATGTCGGCTGTATTTATTCTAAGGAATTGATAGTCAGGTCTATTTTTAATGCTTTTCAAACGAGTTATCAATGATGAATTATAGTCTCTTATATGCCTGTTTCCATGTGCCTCTTCATACAATAATGCTAAATCAACGACATCCTCAAGTATTTCAAACTCAAATTTTTGGTACGCTTCGTATACTGGCATTTTGAAATCGTCATTTAAAAATAAAGGAATACCGGTTGAATCTTCTTGTTCTAAAAACTTTATTAGCATATGAATTTTTGTCATTTCACCATAGCTAATTTGCAAACAATTTCTAATATTCTCACTAGTTTTTTTTCCGCTATCATCACTATGAATAAATTTTGTAGATAGATTTAATTCAGGTGTATTAAACTTCTGTAAAATCGAATTTATTCTATCTTTTTTAGAAGGACTACTTGTTTCGTCTCTCAAAATTTGCATTATGCAGGTCGCTAAAATATGATTTTTGAGTTCATGTACATCTGTATACGTATTAAATACAGATGCAATGCCCAAAGCATTTCTTAAAATCGGTAATTGCGTTTTCTCACTTGCTTGCAATAGTAATGCCCATTCTTCAATAGTTAAAAACCAATGGGGTAGTACAAATGGGATAATGTCTTTGTCTGAATTTTCATTGTCAAGAGATAAAAAAGTTGCTTTCAAATGTTTATCTAAACTATTAATTTGAGAAAATGCTTGCTTATATTCGCCATTAACATCGAAAAAAATAAAGGTACTTCCTATAGCGCTGTAACCGAGTAGTTTATATAAACCTTGAATCATTGAAGCAATAGTGCAAGATTTACCACTTCCAGTATTACCTAAAATGGCAGAGTGCCCTCCGAAAAATTTATCGATATCAATCTTTATGTCATAATCTGGAAAAATTGTCGATTTCCCTATCGATAAAGTTTTGTGAACTTTATTTGTGCAAATACAATCTCCATGACACTCAGCTTCACAAATAATTTGTTCTTTGTTTTTTACATTAAATACTGCGTCAAGCTCTGCTTCTTTTATATACAGAGTATCGGTATAAAGTGGGGGGTAAACACTTACACCAAATTCGAATTCATATTCAGATAAATTATTATTTTTAAGTTTAAGAGCACCGATTGGTAGCACATCAAGAAATTTTCCAGACATTACTTTGCTTAAAATTTGTTCCTTTGGATTACTAAATGGTACATTGAGATCCCTTTCGCGGACTCCTGCAACTTCTGCTATTATATAATAATTTTGATAAGGAAGTATAACATAACTATTTAATTGAGCAAAATAATTTATATCATCAAAGCCATTTATATTGAAATTCTCAATTCCAGATAATAACTCAATTGTAAATCTATCTGAGTTTATGGCAACAACTTTGCCTATAACTCGTTCTTTATCATCTTTGGTCATTGTGTATTAATAGGGTTTTGATTGCTTGTTCAATTTTATTGTCGATTTGTTCGTTGCTTAAATCAGGTAAAATATCATTTACGAATCCTTCAAAGTAGTGAAGTTTTCTTTTATTTACTCCAATACCACCTACAATCCATACACGTGGATCATCTAATGATTTTAGCTTTGCAATCTCCGAGCCTGTAACAGGATCCCCCATAATTATTAATCTAAACGAAGGTATTGTAAAAGCTTGATAAATAAGATTATAATGTGTTCATCGCTAAAACTATATCCTAAAGTAATTAGAATATTATTATTCTGCATTAGTTTCTTTTGAAATTCTCTAAATAAATCAGCATATGGGCTTCCCAAACTAGCATTTTGTTTTAATGGTGTTGGATGAATCATTGTAGTTCCCTGACTCTTTAAATGATTATAACTAGTTTCTTGAATCTCTCTGACCTTGAAAAGTTTGGAGTCATTAACATCTTCAATCCAATTTATTGAACCATGAATCTTATATAAATAAAAAAAGTTATCAATTACATTCCATTTTGATTGTGATAGGTCCATTTTTTCAGCTAATGCATAATTGAATATCGTAGGATTAAAATACTTTTTAATTCCGCCAGAAAAACCATTTACATAATGAATGCCTAACTTATCTAATGCAGTTTCAGAATATAAATCATAATTAGTAGTAAATATATTAGCCTTTGGTAAGTTAGAATTACGGTAAAGCAATTTCCTGTAAAACTTTTCATATAATTGACTTAGTTCATAATCTTTCCCAGAATTACGATTATCTTCATTTAAGCATTTACGTATTAGAAAATTTTTTGCTTTTAAAATAATATTTTCTAGTCTCTCAAGTTTTATTTCATTAGAACTTGAAGATATGGTATTACTTAAATAAAATTTATAGCTATGCAAAACACCTAAAAAAAACTCAATATTTTTTAAAAACTTATTGTTGTCTATATCAATTAATAGTGTGCCCTTGAGCCATTTTTTTTCCGAATCATTTAGTTCACTTGTGTAAAATTCTTTTGCAAGAGGTAACATGGTAGGAATTCCAACTTCAACAGAACTAAAACTCTTTTCTTTTGTTCTCGACGACTGAATTTCTGTTTGATATGAGGAGCATCCAGACCCTAAAAGAAAGGATAAATTTTTACCATCAAGTATTTTATTGAAAGACTCTTTTATCTTATCGATAGGTTCTTTACCATTGTCACTATTTTCTATTACATTTATTTGTCCTTTGAAAAAGAATAATTCACTACTACTCATTGTCTTATCATTTGTAAGACAAACATAGTGAAATTAACATTTGTAGTGTACTATAGTACTTAATTTCTATCTTCAATTCAAATATTTTTAATTCTTCCCCTCTTTCTCATTCAAATATTTCCAATAGCGTTTAGGCACATGCTGAATGTGCAGCTTCATGTTTTTACGGGCAGGAATGTTGGTGCTGTTAAAGTAGTCCTTCCATAATATAGAGGCCAGTTCCTCCTTAGGGTCGAGAACGGCAGCGGGGAGGAGTATTTTTTTGGTGTCAATTTCGGCAACAAAGTCGTAGGTAATTTCTTCCACGGTGTGGGTGTTATAGTACAGGCCATACTTGCGCTTTACGTCATAAATAATCCATTGCTGATCGGCATAGCGGTTCTTAAAAAAGGAAGCCACAAGGGGCAGCACATTAAAGTCGGGTTCTATGGGGCAATAATACATACCATCGGCCGTTTGCTGAAACCGTATAAACGCTTTCATGCGGTGCCGTTCGCGGCTTACCTTGCGTTCCCATTTGTTTACCGCCATAACGTGCGGGTTGCCAAAGTTGTTTTCGGCACCGGCGGGATTGTCAAAAATATACCGCGCAAAATTAAACATATCGTTAAACGCCTGCGGGTCTTCGCTAAGGTGGGTTTTGTAAAACATTTGTTGCCACTGGGTGCTCAGTTTTTTGCGCAGCCCTGCCCAAACGCGTTTGGCTTTCGCTTCGTCGCTTATAATTTCGAGGGTTTCCTGCAGCATAATGGGCTGGTAGTATTTGTCCCAAACAAGGTCAACCGCGGTTTCTTTTCGGTCGTAAAACTCGAAAAGGGCGGTAAGGATGCCTTCAAAAGTACCGTCGAAAATGTAGGTTGTCATAGGTGAGTTGCAGAGTTACAAAGTAGCTAAGTTACAAAGTTTACGCGCATTTTAGAGAATGAATAATGGGCTTTACTTCTCTCCTCATGATTTTTATTGTGATGCTTCATCATCCTTTTTATCATCATTGGCTGGTTCCCAAAGTTCGATTTTGTTACCTTCGCCATCTATGATATGTACAAACTTACCGTAGTCGTATGCCGCAATATCATCAAGAATGGTCACGCCATTTTCTTTAAGCTTAGCCACAAGCCCTTCGATATTTTGAACGGTGTAGTTAATCATGAATTCCTTTTTTGAAGGTGCAAAATAGTCGCTGCCTTGTTTAAAAGGGCTCCATTGGAGTGTGTTAACCTGCTCCGGATTATTAAGATTTCTCGACTCAAAAGTCGCGCCCCAGTCATTGGTTTCTATACCAAGGTTCCTGCTGTACCACTCTCTTGTTTCCTTAGGGTCGTTTGTAAAAAAGAAAATCCCTCCTACTCCGGTTACCTTTGGGGTTACATCGCTATTTAAAGCTGTGTTTGCTGTTTGGTTGTTATGTTCTTCCATTGCGCCTAATTATTGATTGATATCTAATACAGTTTGGTTTTTATCTGTACTAAAGTACATAAAAACAGAAAGACAGCAATCATAATAACCTCAACCATCGCGAAATTTACTATAAACAAAAAGCCCCAACTTTCGCTGGGGCTTCTGTATAATATATCAGGTAACTGATTATAGTAACGCGTCTATAGCAGCAGTATAGGTTTGCTTAGGTGCTACACCTACCTGGCGGCCTACTACTTCTCCGTTTTGAAAAACCAATACAGTAGGAATGTTCCTGATACCGTATTTTGCAGCAAACTCCTGGTTAGCATCTACATCTACCTTACCTACTACAGCTTTACCTTCATATTCATGACCTATTTCTTCAATGATTGGGCCTACCATTCTACACGGACCACACCATGCTGCCCAAAAATCTACTAATACAGGTTTATCTGATTTCAATACTAACTCTTCAAAAGTAGCATCTGTTATTGCTTGTGCCATTATCGTTGTATGTTAATTGTTATTGTAAAATTACATACAAAATTAAACAATTATATCTAAATGTAAAGTTAAACCTATTGCTTTTGCCTATAGCGCCATAATTAAAAGTAATTTGCTAATTAAGCTTAAAGTTAACCTGCAACCTGTCAAGCTCATGCAAAAGGTCGGTCGAAATTTTTACTTTCATTTTGCGGCTCGGCATTACAAGCTTTGTCACTACCTGAATATCCTCTACATCGGTCATTACCGGTTCATTAACTTCTTCATCGTAATTCTCGTCGTTTTCATCGTCCGATACTTCTTTTAGCGGAGCTGTAGACTGCACTGCTACCTGTTTGGTAATTTTATTGAGTTCCATAACCTCAAATGTAATAGGGTTATCGCCACGGTTTACATTGAATAACTGATGCAAACTGGAAACAAGCTGCTCCTGCAATTCGGCTACGTTAAGCATTATAGTAAGCTTCTTGGCTGCCGTTTCGAGCACATCCTGAAGCTGGCTGATGCCCATAAACTGTAATCTTGGCTCTCCTTTTTTACCTTCCTGGTTTGTCCAGCCTTCGCGCACCATTAACTTAATGTGGGCAAAGTTGCTGTTTATTAAAAAGTGCCTGAATTTAAGGTACTCTTCACCATATATTTTAAATTCGTGGCTCTCATCATAACCTTCTAACAGGAATGTAGCCCATCCCTTATTATTTTTGGTTACCCTGTGCTGCACATTTGATATTATACCCCCAAAGCTTAAACTCTTGTTAACCTGTTGCTCAAGGTTTTTAAGTGCTTCGAGCCTGGCATTGCAAAAGTATTTAATCTCGAAACGGTAATCATCCAGCGGATGTCCCGATATATATATTCCAACCACGTCTTTCTCACGGGCAAGTTTTTCCATCGTGCTCCACTCTTCGCAGGGTGGCACTACAGGCTCCGGTATCTGTACATCGCTGGCTTCGCCGAAAAGGCTTACCTGAGAAGAATTTTCATTCTCCTGAAACTTGGAGCCATAGCGTATTGCCTTCTCTAAAAACGTGATATTCTCACTGTTATCCATGTGGAAATACTGTGCTCTGTGTGTATTGTTAAAACAATCGAAACCACCTGCAAGCGCAAGGTTCTCGAATGCTTTTTTGTTGGCCGCACGCAGGTCGAGCCTTTTAGCAAGATCAAAAATAGACTTGTAATGCCCCGTCTTCCTGCTCTCTACAATAGTAGCCACTGCACCGGCACCCACACCTTTTACAGCACCCATGCCAAAGCGAACCGCATTATAATCGTTTACCGTAAATTTATAGAACGACTCATTAACATCGGGGCCTAAAACCTCAAGCCCCATACGCTTACATTCTTCCATAAAGAAGGTAACCTGCTTAATGTCGTTCATGTTGTTACTTAGTACCGCCGCCATGTATTCGGCAGGGTAATGCGCTTTAAGGTAAGCCGTTTGGTACGCTACCCATGCATAGCAGGTAGAGTGGCTTTTATTAAAGGCATAACTTGCAAAAGCCTCCCAGTCTTTCCATATCTTTTCGAGTACTTTGGCATCATGTCCCTTTTCTGCTGCCTGGGCAACAAATTTGGGTTTCATTTTATCCAGTACATCCTTTTGTTTTTTACCCATCGCTTTACGCAAAACGTCGGCCTCACCTTTAGTAAATCCGGCAAGTTTTTGCGAAAGGAGCATCACCTGTTCCTGGTATACCGTAATACCGTAAGTTTCTTTAAGGTATTCTTCGCAGGCATCAAGATCATACTGTATGGGCTCTTCACCATTTTTACGGCGCACAAAACTTGGTATGTACTCCAATGGTCCCGGGCGGTACAGGGCATTCATAGCAATAAGGTCGGCAAATACAGTAGGCTTAAGATCCTTCATGTACTTTTGCATACCGGGCGACTCGTACTGGAAAACCCCTACCGTTTCTCCCCTTTGGAAGAGTTCGTATGTTTTTACATCATCAATAGGGAATGTTTCCGGATCGAGATCTATGTTTCTTTTATATTTTACCAGCTTAACGGTATCCTTAATAAGGGTAAGTGTTTTTAACCCCAGGAAGTCCATTTTAAGAAGGCCGGCACTCTCTACCACCGAGTTATCAAACTGCGTAACGTAAAGATCTGAATCTTTTGCAACCGATACCGGAACGAAGTTAGTAATATCGTCGGGCGTAATGATAACCCCACATGCGTGGATACCGGTATTACGTAACGAACCTTCAAGCACTTTTGCCTGCTGTATGGTTTCGCCGGTAAGGTCCTGACCGGTAGCCATAGCAATAAGCTCTACAACCTTTTCATACTCTTCAGACCGTAAGGCTGCTTTTAGGGCATTTGTATCTAACGAGAATATTTTTGCCAGCTTAAGGTTAGGGATAAGCTTGGCTATTTTATCAGCTTCAAAGAGTGGTAAATCAAGCACACGGGCGGTATCGCGAATAGACGATTTTGCCGCCATTGTACCATAAGTAATGATCTGTGCTACCTGGCTCGCGCCATATTTATTAATAACGTAGTCCATTACACTGCTACGGCCTTCGTCATCAAAGTCGATATCAATATCGGGCATCGATACACGGTCAGGATTAAGGAAACGCTCAAAAAGCAAGTCATACTTAATAGGGTCGATATTGGTTATCCAAAGGCAATAGGCCACGGCGCTTCCTGCCGCCGACCCCCTGCCCGGCCCTACCGATACGCCCATTCTTCGCGCTTCGGCAATAAAATCCTGTACAATAAGGAAGTATCCGGGGTAACCGCTGTTTTCTATGGTCTTCAGTTCAAAATCGAGTCGTTCGCGAATGTCATCGGTAATTTCGCCGTAACGTTTCTCTGCACCTTTGTAAGTAAGGTCGCGCAGGAACTTATTTTCGCCACGCTTGCCGCCATCAGCCTCATCTTCAGCTACTAAAAACTCTTCCGGAATATCAAATTTAGGGAGCAATACATCACGGTATAGCGAATATGTTTCTACCTTATCTACAATGTCCTGAATGTTTACAATAGCATCGGGCACATCGGCAAAGAGCTTTTTCATGGCATCACCCGGCTTAAAGTAATATTCGCTGTTAGGCAAACCAAAACGGAAACCACGGCCACGGCCCTTTGGGGTAGCCAGTTTTTCGCCGTCTTTTACACACAATAAAATATCGTGCGCATGGCTGTCTTCTTTATTTACGTAATAGGTATTGTTTGTGGCTACAAGTTTTACATCGTTTTTGCGTGCCAGTTTTATCAGTGTTTCGTTTACACGGTTCTCGTCTTCCTGCCCGTGGCGCATAATTTCCATGTACAGGTCATCGCCAAATTCTGCTTTCCACCATAGCAATGCTTCTTCAGCCTGGTTCTCACCCATATTAAGCACCTTATTAGGCACTTCGCCATACAGGTTACCGGTAAGCACCATGATATCTTCTTTATACTGCTGAATAACAGCACGGTCTATACGCGGCACATAGTAAAAGCCCTGCGTATAGGCAATAGAAGACATTTTTGCCAAATTGTGGTAGCCCTTTTTATTTTTGGCCAGTAACACCACCTGGTAGCCATTGTCTTTCCTGGTTTTGTCTTTGTGGTTTTCGCACACAAAAAACTCAACACCCACAATAGGTTTTATAATAGTTTCGGTAGGCTGCTCGCCTGCTTCGACTGCTGCCATGTTCTTAGCTTCGGCAGCTTTGTTGTGGTTAAAAACATTGCTTACAAAATGGAACGCCCCCATCATGTTGGCATGATCGGTCATGGCAACAGCCGGCATACCATGTTTGGCAGCCGCCTTAACAAGGTCGGGCACGCTAATGGTACTTTGCAGTACGCTAAATTGTGTATGGTTATGCAAATGCACAAAATCTACATCGGCAAGGTCCTGCTTAACAACAGGCGCGGTGTATTGTACAGCCTCGGCACCTTTAAGTTTTTCAAGGCGTTTCCTAACCTCTTCAGATGCCTGCTTAAGGTTAATATGCTTAAGCCCTATTAACTGTATAGGCTGTGGGTTCCTTGTCCTGAAATCATGAAAATATTCAGGATAGGCATCCAGTTCTTTATGGGTATAGTTTTCCCTTTTTACCAGTTCAAGAAAGCAGCGGGTAGTAGCCTCAACGTCGGCAGTAGCATTGTGCGCTTCAAAAAATGGTTCGTTAAAAAGGTATTCGTGCAACTCTGTAAGTGTTGGCAATTTAAACCTGCCGCCACGCCCCCCGGGAAGCTTCAGCATCTCGGCAGTGATCTCTGTACAGGTATCCAGCACCTTCATGGCAGCAAGTGGGGTTTCAACACCGTAACGATGAAATTCGCTGCCCATAATATTTACGTCGAAGCCCACATTCTGCCCTACAATAAATTTTGATTTGCTAAGCGCTACATTAAATTTTTCGAGTACATCGGCTAAAGAAATCCCCTGCTCTAATGCCAGGTCGGTAGAGATACCGTGAATACGCTCGGCATCATAAGGTATATTAAAGCCATCGGGCCTAACCATAAAATCGTAATGCTCTATAAGCGCGCCCATCTCGTCATGCAGCTGCCATGCTATTTGTATACAGCGGGGCCAGTTATCAGTATCGGTAATTGGGGCATCCCAGCGCTTGGGTAATCCGGTTGTTTCAGTGTCAAATATCAGGTACATACAACTATGGATTTTTTATTATGTAGTAAACAAAAATCAGGCTATAAAGCCTGACATCAAAAATACGATATTTTACAGAAATATAGAAGCTGACTTATCAACAACATATGAGGCGTATGTAAAAACCTTGTGATTTTCACACGCTAAAAAATACGCTAATAATAGCAGGAGCTATCTTTTCATAGCCCTAATTACAGCATTGTTGCGCCTGTCGGCATACATACGGTTAAGTGCCGTAACCGCCCATATAAAAGCAGGTATCCACCCTATAAGGGTAAGCTGCAATATTAGGCAAATAATACCCGACAGTATTTTGCCCTGCAGGAATAACGAAAGCCACGGAAAGAAAAATGCAATAACGTACCTCATCTAATTTCTTTTTATAACACTAAAGTAAAGAATAAATTGGCAGATTGCTGGAGTATAAACAAAAAAATGCCCCGCTGCGAACGGGGCATTTTACTATAACCAAACCTTTTATTTATCGCGCTGCAACAGCCTCAACAAACGTTTTGTTGTTGTACTTTGTAACAAGCGTGAAGTTTTTAGCCGTTGTAGACTTGATGTTGAACTTTTTTGCAAATGTTTGCCCACCTTTTACAGTTTCGCTGTACACTTCGTTATTGTTATCATCATACATTTTTATTTCTACCGGAGATTTTTCGTTGTTAAGAATGCTTACTGTTACAATGCCGTCTTTAGTAAATACTACAGGCTTATATGTCTCGGTAACTGCGTTATCTGCAACAGTAGCAGTACTTCCATTTACACTTATTTCATGACGCGAAACTTTAGTTGCAGTTTCAGTCTCTAAAAAATATGTACCTGCAGGCAAAGCAGTAAGATCGTAAGTTCTTGTAATTTTACCGTCTTTGCTTTTTATAATTTCATTAAAAACTACTGCACCATCGGTATTAAAGATAGAAACATGCACGTTTTTAGCTTCATTAATTGCAAAGCTTATTACTTTACCAGATTTTACACTTACAGAGAAGTTACCATCATTTGCTTGCATTGTAAAAGCAGTAAAAAACACTACCAATGCTAAACCGAATTTCATTACATTTTTCATATCTATATTCTTTATGTTGTTTTCTAAATTTCTATACTGTAAAGTTACACACATACAATCTTTGCAAGCACATCTATATTTTCATATATCTATGCTATATTATCTTTACGAAAACGTTTTTTAGTTAATTTAGGCTAATTTACGTGTTATTTACATATCTTTGTGGCTGCAATCAGCGAATAAAATGAAAACATTAAAACCAAGTTTTGAGGTAGTTGAGCCATCTTTTGGCAGTTCGTTTACGTATACCAGTTATGTGCAAAATGCAAACATACGGTCGCACGTTTGGCATTACCATCCGGAGGTTGAATTAGTGTTTGTGAACGGAGGGTCGGGCAAGCGGCAAATAGGCAGCCACATATCCTACTATAATGATGGCGACCTTATACTTATAGGCAGTAACCTGCCACACTGTGGCTTTACCGATGATACTACCGGCAACACCCACGAAACGGTAATACAAATGAAACCCGATTTCCTGGGCGAAAGTTTTATGCAATTACCGGAAACAAAAAATTTAGCCGGACTTTTTGAACGTGCCAAACGGGGCATTGCCTTTAGCCCCGAAACCCGTAAAGCTGTAGGCGAAAAACTGGAGGCTATGGAAGAACTAATGCCTTTTGAAAGATTGCTGGGTATGATTAGCGTATTGAATGAACTGGAACAGGCAACCGATTATAAGGTACTTAATGCTGAGGGCTTTGCACTGGAAACACAGGTACAGGATAACGACCGTATCAATATGGTGTTTAATTATGTAAAGGATAATTTTAAAACCTCTATTGCTCTCGATGATATTGCCGAAAGGGCAAGCATGACTGTGCCGTCATTTTGCCGCTACTTTAAAAAGATGACACGCAAAACTTTTGTGCAGTTTGTAAACGAATATCGCGTAGTGCATGCCTGCAAACTATTGGCAGAAAACACTATGAGCATTGCCGATGTATCTTACGAAAGCGGATTTAACAACTTTAGCCATTTTAATAAATCGTTTAAAGAGGTTACAGGCAGGAATGCCTCGCAGTACAGGCACGAACTGCGTAATGTTGTAGCAGATTAAAGCAGTGATCTGTATCCAGTTGCAGTATTCAGACAATGCTTACCCCCTCAACCCTTCTAATTTGTAGAGATTGCAGGTGTGTTGTCCAAAATCCAACAATCCAATACCCAATAATCCCTCTAAACCACCTTCAACCCCAAATCGCGGTAGGGTTGTAGTTTTTCATTATCGCTGTCGGCTTCCGTTATCAGTACATCTACTTTAGTAATAGGGCAAATAAAGAAGGACTCGGCAGTATCAATTTTTTCGAGGGTAGAAAGTGCGATAATTTGCTGCGAATTTTCTACCATATTACGCTTTACAAGACTATCCTCATAACTGCGCGCGGTAAGCCCTATAGTGTGAATGCTGCTTACTCCAAAAAAGTAAATATTGGCACGCACATTCCTTATAGTATCAATAGCCTGCTGGCCTATAGTGGTAAATGCTGTTTTATAAAGTCGGCCACCTGCAAAGATTAATTCGGCATTAGGGTGGTCTTCCAGTGCATCGGCAACAGGAAAACTATTGGTTACCACCTGTATTTTTAAATCCCTGGGTATCATTTGGGCTACAGCCAGTACAGATGTTCCTCCATCCATAAAAATAGTCTGCCCGTTTTTAAGGAACGGTATGGCTTTCTCTGCCATACGCAGTTTGTGGCTCACGTCATACTTTTCGCGGTCGCGGTAATGCTGCGGTATGGTAGAGTTAGCAATTGCGCCTCCCCTCACGGCTTTTAGTAACCCCTGCATATCCAGCTCTTTAATATCGCGGCGCACTGTATCTTCAGATACATTGAGTATGCGGCTCATCTCTGTAAGCTGCACCTTATTATCTTTAGTAAGTTGCTCTAATATTAACTGCAGGCGCTCTTCCTTTACCATGTCACAATAAATTTACGGCAAAGATACAGAAATTTAATATTGCAAAACTTTGCAATATATTGCAATATATTGCGACTATTGCGTTATCTTTGTTGCAGAATAAAGCAATATTATGAAATCACAACGAAAGACAATTGGAATAGACATGGATGGTGTTATTGCCGATGTAGAGAAACAATACATTGATTGGTATAAAAAAGACTATGGTGTGGTTATAGACCCTAAATCGATGGAAGGTTTGATGGAACACGAAGCCGTGCCAGAAGCCGGAGCCATCATGAAATTTTTAACCACGCCGGGTTTCTTTAGGACTGTACCGGTTATGGAGGGAGCTGTTGAGGCTGTAAAAGACCTTATGCAGGATTATGAAGTATATATAGTATCGGCAGCAATGGAGTTCCCGTTATCATTATATGAAAAGCACCAATGGCTGGCGGAACATTTTCCATTCATTAGCTGGAAGAACATTATTTTTTGTGGTGATAAAAGCGTTATTAATACCGACTTTTTAATTGACGACCACCTTAAAAATCTTGATTTTTGCAAAGGTAAGGCACTTATGTTTACCGCTTTTCATAATGTAAACCACAACACACACCAAAGAGTAAACAACTGGAAAGAAATACCGGGCGTAGTGCGCGACCTTACAGAGATACGATCTAAAGTTAAAAAAATTGCTGTACCACCTGTGCCGGAGAACAGGCCAAGATGGTAATGGCATAAACACCCGTTAGGTACTTTTTACTCAGGCAACCTTTAAATCTTTATTAAAGTATGCCAAGTTGTTTGCTCATTATTTTGTGTTTATAAGTATTTACTTAAATTTGGTAAAAATATAAACCGATATGAAAGAGCAATTTAAAAAGTTCCTAAACGAAGAGCAGGATCCTAAGGCAATAGAGAAAATTACTACTAAGCTTAACGACCTGCTGATGAAGAATGAGGAAGTGGGCTACATCGGTGTACAAAAAAGGCCTGCCATAAATGTTTTTCCGGATAGTATTGTTCTTACTAACAAGCGCATTATTATGTGTAAACCCAAAAACCTTGGGCTTTCTATGGATTTTACAGATTATCCCTGGAGCCTTATATCCGGGGCTTTTGTTAAAGAAAACATTTTAGGCTCTGAATTTTCATTTACTACAAATACAGATATCACGGTATCTATAGAATATATCCCTAAAATACAGGCACGCAAAATTTATACGTTTGCCAAGGAGCAACTTGAATTACTTAAAGAACCCCAAATGCCTCCTGCTGCCGTTACCCCAGAACCTGTAAAGGCTGTTGAAGAAGACCGCGAGCTGCAAAAACCCGATCCTTTGCCATTAAATATTAATGATGATATTGCAGATGATGGCGTTGAAGAGGTAGAAACCGAAGAGGTTACTAATTTTGCCGAAATAATAAACTCCGGTTTACAGCCATCGCAATCCTACTATACAGAGAAACCCCAAACTCCTGCCGAAGAGAAGCCCGCTGCTAAAGGGGGCCTTGCCGAACTTAGCAAAGAGGAACTTTTTGAAAAGCTGCAAAACTACAAGAAGTTATTAGACAACGGCCTTATACTACAAGGTGAGTACGATACTTTTAAGAAAGAAATATTAAGCTATTTGTAAGTAATTAGCATGCTGTTCCATTTCGACGAAGGAGAAATCTCTTTATTGGCAGGCTTCATATATGAGATTTCTCCACTTCGCTGCGCTTCGGTCGAAATGGAAAAACTAACGCGCATAGCAACAAACCAAACAATGGATGCATTTGTAACATCAACAATAAACAACAGTATAGGTACTATTACCTTTTTTCACCCGCAGGGTAACTCCATGCCATCGGCTCAATTAGCAAAACTTACTGCTGAAATTGAAAAACTGGGTAGCAACACTACTGTAAAAGTTATTATACTAAAAAGCGAAGGCGATAGGGCATTTTGTGCCGGCGCCTCTTTTGATGAACTTACCGCTATTAAAAATATAGAAACAGGTAAAGCCTTTTTCTCCGGGTTTGCCAATGTTATAAACGCAATGCGTAAAGCACCCAAATTTGTCATTGCCCGCATTCAGGGTAAGGCAGTTGGCGGCGGGGTAGGCATTGCCGCAGCGGCAGATTATACTTTTGCCACACAGGCGGCGCAGGTAAAGCTTAGCGAACTTACCATTGGCATTGGCCCGTTTGTAATAAGCCCGGCAGTAGAGCGCAAAACAGGCACAGCAGCTTTCATGGAAATGTCGCTTAATGCAACCGAATTTTACCCTGCACAATGGGCACAGCAAAAAGGCTTATTTGCCGAAGTTTTTGACACCATTCCTGATATGGATATTGCTATTGATGCCCTTGCCGCAAAACTTGCCGGTTACAATCCTGAAGCAATGCGGTTATTAAAGCAGGTTGCCTGGGAAAATGCCAGCCATTGGGATACCCTTTTGCAGGAAAGAGCCGAAATGAGTGGTAAGCTTGTACTCTCTGATTTCACTGTAAAGGCACTGGAGGCTTTTAAAGCAAAATAGTTGTTGGTTGAAAGTTGTTAGTTGCTGGATTTGTTAGATACCTAACAACTAAAAACCATCAACCAACAATGATATATCTACATTGCGCCTTTTTGTTTTTCGCTAAAACGGTCGGCTTGTAACTCTAAAAGTTCAATAGCTTTCTTTTTCTTGTAATTGTAGAGTTCGCGGTCGTTCCTAATCTCGGCATACACATCATCATAAATGCCGGCATCTGTAGTGCGCATCAGTTCGCGCTGGTGGTTACTCTGTGCAAGATTTGTGCGTATACCGGCCTCGCCATCTTCTATTTTAAAATCATACTCCCCCTTAGGCGAAAGCAGCTTTGCAATAATAGGAGATGTTTCTATAGCAAGAAAAAGCAGCATTATAAACAACGAAGGCAAAAATGGCAATTTGTTAAGCGCATTGATACGTGCCATAAGCCCGTCGAAGCTGTCAATTACAGGTTGTGTATCTGCTATTTTTTTATCAAGATTTGCCTGCAGGGTTGTACCCAGTTTTTCTTTTTCGGCAATTTTTGCGAGGTTAGTTTTACGTAATGCTTCCAGCTCTTTCAAAGCGGCATCGTGCTTTTTGCGTTTTTCATCATACACCGGCCCTTTGCCCATTTTCAGGGTGCCTTTTGTACCTTCAGCTTCAGTAATGTAAGTGGAATATAAATCGTTAACCTCTTTCTCTTTTTTAACGATGCCCGATTTTAAGCTATCCGTTTGCGCTTTGTTCTTATCAAGATCTCCCTGAAAAAAGTTTGCCACCTCTTTTTTATTGGCAATTGCCATGGCATTTTTCTCTTTAAGTAAAACCGCGTTTATTTCTTTTTCAAAAATCTTAATTTCTAACGGTTTAGAAATTACTATAGCTATAATAATGGCCAATATAATACGTGGGGTAGCCTGTAAAAACTCCTGGCCAAAACGGTCGCGCTTACGTATGGTAGATACTATAAAACGATCGAGGTTAAAGATGAGCAAACCCCATATAAGCCCAAAGAATGTGGCAGTATACACATTATCAAAAACAGTATAAAGTGCATAAGAAGCCGCGATCCAGGCAAGGAGCGCGGTAAAAAAAACAGTAGCGCCTATACCGGCATACTTGTTTTGCTCACCATTAGAGCAGGAGTAAATAATTGTTTTATCTGCGCCGGAGCAGGTAATAAAAAATTGTTTTAGCATGGTATTTATTTTTTGATGTGATGATTGATGTGCCCGCTTTACGGCAGGCTAATAATAACAACTGTGTGATTAGTACAGTACTACAAATGTAACGTCTTTTTTAATACAATGTTGTTAACAGGCTTGCGTGTTTTATATTACAAAAAAAATCCGCCACGATGGGCGGAGATCTTCTAACTAAAGTAACTCAAATTTATTTTTTGGCATTAAAGGTAATTGGCAAGTTATAGTTGCAACGCACGGCCTTATTTTCTACCGTTGCCGGAAGCCATTTTTTTGTTTTACTAAGCGCAATAATCGTTTCTACGCCTAAATTAAGTCCCACGGGTTCGCGCATTATCTTTATAGTACTTATACTACCATCTTTTTCTACAACAAAAGACACATATACCCTTGCAGTTTCTTTCAGTCCCTCGGGGGTTTTCAGCTCTTTGGCAAGATCTTTATAAAATGCAGGGATACCTCCGGGATATTCGGGCTGTACAGTAACCATCGCTGCCGAGTATATCTTATCTTCCTGATATACCGCGGCTGATTTAAGCTCTTGTTTTAGAGCAGCAACGGCTTTAAACGGGTCTTTTTCTGCTTTTACGTGTTCTGCTCCTGCGTGTTTTGTGTCGTCTGACGCTCGTTTCCTATTACCCTCTGCTCCTATTTTTAACCCCTGCGCAAATGAAAAGGCATTATCTTTAACAGAATCTCTTTCGGTTATCATTGCACTTCGCCTTCTATCCAATTCGGCTTTTTTAGCCATTATAGCGGCTTTTCTTTTTTCAAGTTGTGCGCGAAATTCTTCACGTGTTCTAACGGTATCAGTTGTTTTATTCTTTTTAACGAATTCTAAATATTCGGCATATTGCTTTACCGTTATCTGTTCCCCTGTTATTTTTTCATCCTGATTACCGGTCTTTATCTCTGGCCCCATTTTACCAAGGATAACCGTATAGGTATCGCCGTTATATTTTTTATGCGAATTTTTAAGCGTTTTGTCAAAATAAGCGTGGGTGTAAAGCGTAAACTGGTAAGGTTGCAAAAATGCTTTACTACGAGCATTCTTTGAAACAGAACTTCCCTGATAGTAAGCAAAATCCTCCGGCTTGTACTTGTTGAGTTCGGTATTGTCTACATGCTTTCCGTCTATCCAGATGGCATATTTGCTCTTGTCTTTATAGTCGGCAAATTGTTTTTCTGAAGGTTGTTTTTTTTGTGCAGGTTTAGGCACAGGAAAAAGGTACTGGTCCTTTTCTTCTTCGGTAAGTTGCTCATATAACTTATCTATTATTTTAACCCTGTCATGGTTTAGCACTACAATTTTCACTCCTGCATAATAACTATCTCTGCCGTTCGGCTTAACTGTAGTTTGTGGCTGCGGATCAAATTCGGCCACGGCTTCGACTACTGAGTATTCATTGCCAACCGTAGGCCGTGCAACAGTTTCTGTGCAAAGGGCAAAAATAAGTGCTGCAATAACAGGCAGCGAGGCAAGCTTAAGCAATAATGCTTTGCTTCTTGGTGTGGCTTTTGTCATCATGGCAAAACGTTTTTTTGTTACACTAAAATTCAGGCTGCTGGCAAGGTGGTACTGTGTAGCAGGTACTGACTTTTGCAACAGCAATTTTTGATAATTTACTACATTATGGGTATGGCTTACTACACTTTCATCGGCCAGAAATTCATGGTTAAGCTTTATAGCTTTTTTATAAAAATACAGCATCGGGTTAAACCAAAAAACCGTTAACAATACTTCTATAAATAATATATCGAGCGTATGCTTTTGGGTTACATGGGTAAGCTCGTGGGTAAAAAGCTCGTCTTCTATAAGGCGATCTTCATACTCCTGCTTGTTTATAAAAATGTAATGCAGGAAGGTGTGCGGCAATACTTTATCAGTCAACAGAACCAGCACAGCATTTTTATACGTTACCGTTGCATTAGCGGCTGTTATTCTTTTAAAATGCAACAGGTTATTTATAAACCTGAATAGGAGAACTAATGTTATTGCCAGATAGATACCTATAAGCAGGTAGGGCATGTAGTTTACAGACTCTTCTACCGGCATAACATTAAGTTGCTGCATGGGTATCTCGTCTGCAAAAACCGGCTGTGGTTCTGTAATTACTTCTTTGTAAATGGTAAACGCCACAAAAGGAAGCGTTAATGCAAATACCAAAGCGCAAAGCAGGTAAGCCCGGTTAAAGCGGTGCATTTTTTCCCTTTCTAAAAACAAGTGGTAAATGGCCAGTAACACCACCATTGCAGTGGTAGATTTTATTAAATAATCGGTCATGGTGTTCAGTTTTGGTTATTATTCAATCAATGAGCCTTTTTTATTTCTTTACAGAGTCGTTTAATTTTACATTTTTGAATGCTTTGATATACCGCTTTTTATTAAACTTGTAAGCAGCTGAATCTTTTTTTGCAGCCTTTAATTCTGTCCTTTGCTTTAAAAATTTTGTAGGCCCCATATGTTCAGGTAACATTACAGGTTTTAATTGTCCCGTTTTATCATCTTCAAGCATTATTGCTGTATAAGTTTCAAATTTGTAGTTCCTATTAGCGTTTTTAAATTCTCTTTCGTAAAAAGGGTTTGTAAATAATATATACTTAAACTTTTTCGGGTCTTTTTCATAAGGTGTATAATCAACATATATAGCAAAATCTTCTGCCTTATATTTAGTGAGCTCCTTATTACTTACATTCTTATCGTCAATTAAAACCACGCACTCATTTGCATTTTTTAAAGCTTCAAACTCTTTAGAAGTAGGTGGCACTTTTGGCATAGGTTCCGGTACGGGTGGCAAGTATTTATCTTTTTCGGCATCGGTAAATTGTTCGTAAGGCTTGTACAGTACTTTAGCCTTGTCGCTGTTTAATATCTTAACCCTTACACCGTCATAATATGTATCCCTGTCAGATTCCTTTTCAGAAAATGCTTTTTGAGCAATTGGCTGCACTTTTGTTTGCGCAGCAGTTTGTATACATAATGTAAAAACTAGTGCTGCAATAACCGGCAGTGCAATAAACTTAAGCAACATGGCTTTACCTTTGGGCGTGTTTTTTGTCATCATAGTAAAGCGTTTTTTTGTTACACTAAAATTCAGGCTGCTTGCTAAATAATACTGCGTTGCAGGCACCGCCTTTTGCAACAGTAGTTCCTGATAATTTATAATGTCTTGAGTTTCTAAAACCACACCTTCGTCTGCCAGGAATTCATGGTTGAGCTTTATCGCTTTTTTATAAAAATACAGCATCGGGTTGAACCAAAAAACCGTTAACAATACTTCTATAAATAATATATCGAGCGTATGCTTTTGGGTTACATGGGTAAGCTCGTGGGTAAAAAGTTCCTCTTCTATAAGGCGATCTTCATACTCTTGTTTATTAATAAAGATGTAATGCAGGAATGTATGCGGCAGTACCTTACCGTTTAGTAGCACCAGCACAGCATTTTTATACGTTACTGTTGCATTTGCAGCCACTGTTTTTTTAAAATGTAACAGGTTATTTATAAACCTGAATAGGAGAACTAATGTTATTGCCAGATAGATGCCTACAAGCAGGTAAGGCATGTAGTTTACAGATTCTTCTACCGGCAAAGTATTAAGTTGCTGCATTGGCATTTCGGTTGCAGCAACAGCCTCCTCTACTTCAGTAACCTGTTTATAAACTGTAAAAGTTATAAAAGGCAGGGCTAATGAAAATGCAAGTGCAAACAATAAATAAAACCTGTTAAAGCGGTGCATTTTTTCGCGTTCAAGTAACAAATGATATAACCCAAGGAGCAATAGCATTGTAACAGATGACTTAACTAAAAAATCGGTCATTGCTTCTTTTTTTGAATTTCCGAGTCGATAATCTTCCGTAGTTCTACCAGTTCGACAGCGGTCATATCAGTCTCTTTAGTAAAGAAAGAGGCAAACTGAGAAGCCGAGTTGTTAAAGAAACTTTTTATCATTCCGTTTACCTGTTTAGAAAAGTAATCAGATTTTGGCACAGCCGGATAATATTCCCTGCTTTTGCCATATTCGGTATAGCCTACAAACCCTTTATCGGTCATTCGCTTAAGCATTGTAGCAACAGTTGTTGCGGCGGGCTTTGGGTCTGGGAACGCATCCAGAAGGTCTTTCATAAATGCTTTTTCTGCCTTCCACAAAAATTGCATGAGCTGTTCTTCTGTTTTTGTTAACTGCATGTTCTACAACTTTAGATTATGTTCTACAAATGTAGAATAAAAATTAATCCGTGCAACTTTTTGCTAAAAAAATTTGCTAAGCTGCCTGATAATTAACGTTTATTGCAGATATTAGCCATTATTGAATCTTAAAAATGAAATATATTACCTTATTTCTGTTCGTCACAATTTCAGCTTTGGCACAAAAACAGATTACAGTGCTCGATAGTATTAGTAAAAGTCCTGTAGCCTATGCCGCCATAAACCTAAATAACAATTACGGTATATATGCTAACGATAAGGGTATGGCAACTATTACAGATAGCCTGGTTAATCGTGTCATAATTTCATCTATGGGCTATGCCGATAAAACCGTTGCATTACAAAAAGAAATGCAGGTAGTTTACCTTATCCCAAAACCCATACAGCTTAATGAGGTAGTAGTAACGCAGAATAAAAAGATAAAACGCAGAGAGCTGTTGGTTAAACCAAAAATGCATCAGGATACCCATGCCATGGAAATGTCTTGCGCAACTGCTCAATATGCCTTTTTAATACCCGCTGAAAAAAATGAAAGTTACCTTACCGCTATTACATTACCGCTTATAAAGATTGCCTTTGAAGCAGAAGGATATCCCGGAGTTTTTGAAAAAGTATTATTTCGCACACTGGCAAGGGTAGAAATACTGGCAAACAATAACGGCCTGCCCGGCGAAAAACTAAACAATTATGAGCAATATGCCGTAATAACAAACAGCATAAATGACAAACAGTTTGATTTAAAACTTGACGAAGAACTACCGATGCCCGCCAGTGGCCTTTTTGTACAGCTTACCATGTTAGGCAAGGCAGATGAAAATGGTAATTTAAGCAAAGAACTGCCTTACACAAATATTGACCGTAATGGCGATACAACCATTAAATTTTTTAAATGGATGCAGCCCAACTTTCCTCTTGTAGAAAGGCCAAAAGGCACGCTTACCTTTGTAAAATTTCCTTTTATGGAAAACAGTAGCTGGCAAACCATTAATGAACCTGCACTTCATGAACAAAAAAAATATCCCGATTTTAATATTGGCATTGGTTATACAACCGTTAGCTATCAATAAAAAAATCCGCTTTTTAAGAAGCGGATTTTAAGTATTCAGTGTTCAGTAAGCAGTTTACAAAGCGCAAGGCTACTGATTACCGACAACTAATCACTGCAGACTATTTAGAAAGTTCTGCAAAATATTTGTAGAAATAAGGTATTGTTTCTATGCCTTTAAAGTAATTAAAAATACCAAAATGCTCGTTAGGGCTGTGTATAGCATCGCTGTCTAAGCCAAAGCCCATCATGATGGTTTTGCTTTTAAGCTCTTTTTCGAACAATGCCACGATAGGAATACTACCACCAGAACGTACCGGTACAGGCTTAACACCAAAACTTTCGGCATAAGCCAATGCTGCTGCCTGATAGCCTATACTGTCTATAGGAGTTACGTAAGCCTGCCCACCATGATGCGGTGTCACTTTTACTTTTACGCCCTTAGGCGCAATAGCCGTAAAATGTTTAGTAAACAACTCTGTAATTTCATTCCAGTCCTGATCAGGCACCAGGCGCATAGATATTTTAGCATATGCCTTGCTGGCAATAACTGTTTTAGCACCTTCACCGGTGTAGCCACCCCAAATACCATTAACATCGAGCGTTGGCCTTATAGAGTTGCGCTCATTAGTAGTATATGTAGCTTCACCGTATACATCTTCTATATCAAGGGCTTTTTTATAAGCATCAAGAGAGAACGGCGCTTTTGCCATCTCGTCGCGCTCCTCACGGCTCAGGTCGTGCACCCTGTCATAAAAACCCGGAATGGTAATGTGGTTATTATCGTCGTGTAACTGTGCAATCATTTTAGCCAGTATATTAATAGGATTTGCCACAGCGCCACCATAAAGGCCGGAATGCAGGTCGCGGTTAGGGCCCGTAACCTCAACCTCTACATAGCTTAGGCCGCGCAGGCCGGTAGTAATAGATGGCTGCGTGTTAGATATCATCCCCGTATCAGAAATCAATATCACATCGTTTTTAAGTTTTTCCTGGTTGCGCGCTACAAACCAGGCAAGGCTGGGCGATCCTACCTCTTCCTCCCCTTCTATCATAAACTTAACGTTGCACGGCAGGCTATTGCTTTGCACCATATACTCAAGCGCTTTTATGTGCATGTACATTTGGCCTTTATCATCGCATGAGCCACGGGCAAATATGGCACCATCAGGGTGCAGTTCTGTCTTTTTAATAACGGGTTCAAACGGTGGCGATGTCCATAACTCTACCGGGTCGGCAGGCTGAACGTCATAATGTCCGTAAACAAGTATGGTGGGCAGGTTTTTATCAATAGTCTTTTCGCCATATACAATAGGATAGCCTGGTGTTTCGCAAATCTCTACAAAGTCGCAGCCCGCTTTTTCCAGCCTGTCCTTAACCGCATCGGCGGTATTAATTACATCCTGAGAATAGGCACTATCTGCACTAACAGAGGGTATTTTAAGCAATTCTATAAGTTCATCTATAAATCGATTTTTGTTATTATCGATGTAGTTTTTTATGTTATCCATTATAAATTAGTGATATACGATTGAGCATCAAAAATACGAAAAAATAAAATGATAAAAAGTTGCCTTTTTAATTTGAAAGTTCAAAAACAGTCGTATATTTGCACCCGTAATAATGAAACACTTATCAGTTACATTATCTGCCCTGCGGGTGTGGTGAAATTGGTAGACACGCCAGACTTAGGATCTGGTGCCGCAAGGTGTGTAGGTTCGAGTCCTATCACCCGCACAAAAAGCCTCTGAGAGATCAGGGGCTTTTTTATTTGAAACCAATTGGCGTTTTATAATTTAGCAATACTTTTCCATTAGCAATACACGATAACTGCCCCTACTTTAATAATTCTTGAATAGATTCAGCATCCATTATTTTTTTATTAAAATTTAAACCACTCTTGCAGTATATTGAATCAGATGTTTTTACATAAAAAAATTTTATATAACCGTCTGCTGCTAAATTGCCTAATTCTTTAGATTTAATTTTTGTAAAATCATGGATATTTAAAATTGTAATCAATTTTTGCCAATCATCTTTGTTCGTTAAGTAGGCAATAGTATCATTGAATTTACCATCTCGTGTTCCTGAAATTCTTGTGGTCGAATCTTTAGTTATTTTAATGATATGAAATCTACCGCCCTTGTCTCCACAACGGCTATTTTCACCAATTTCAATTATACAATCATTTGAATTAGGTAGATTAACTGAGCTACCACTCATGAAAATTATTAACATCGAAATCCATAAAATCACTTTCATCAATTGTTATTTAATAAATTAATGCTTTAACTGCAAATTGTTTATAACATCACATAGGAATCGCCACCAATGAAATCTCATTTATTATACCGATACCAAACACATCTAAGATATAAAATTAATTTACTTTTAACGAACAAAATTAGCTATTGTATATCGCTTAAAAGCCTTAAATCCTCTAGCAAATGGTTCGAGTTTAATACTATAAGGTGCACTTAAATTTAGGAAGCCTTCAAGATCAATGATCTTGAAGGCTTTTTTGCTTAGATAAGCTTGTAAGTATTGCATGGAATTTGCAAAATATATATAAACAGCGATTTTTGATTCGAGATCAAAAAGGTTTAACTACAAACAATATCATAGCATTTATTATACTGGTAATTATGTGTGTAATTAAAGGATTTTTTCAATCGCAAATTCTAATTACAACTTTCCAGAGGTAAACTGTTTGCTTATTTTGTGAGGCTATACCAGATAACCAGTGCGTTGATAGTTTTTATTTTATTCATATTATCATCTTCGTTAAGCATAGACGATACTTTATCCCTTATAACATTAATTGCAATGTGCATCCTGTTATAAACCGCCTTCTCATCAATATTTAATAATTGTGCAGTTTCTTCGGTAGAGAGATCATCCCGCCATCTATGATTAAACACTTTTTGAGTTAACTCCGGGAGCGTAAACATAATTTCATCAATGAGGGCATATATTTCCTTTTCTTCAATTTCTTCCGAGATGTGGGTGTAAATCAAGGTTTGGGAAAGCATGTCGATATCGTCTCCAATGTTTGAAAACATTTTTTTGCTCATATGCGAACGGATATAATCCAGCACCCTGTACGTAAAAAAATGCAAAAGGTAATTTTTTGCATTTCCTGCCGCATTAGTTTTTATCCGTCCCGGATTTAGCCAAAACTGAGCCCAAAATTCCTGGGTTATTTCTTCTGTAATCTCTTCATTGCCCACGCGATTATAGGCCCACCTGTAAAGCAAGGCTGCATAACTGTTGTAAAATTCATAAAATGCCGCATTGTCTTTATTCGCGATCCTTTCTATCAGGACCTGGTCTGGAGTTTTCATTGGGTTCAATTTTCTACATATATGTAGATGCTGAATAAGAAGAACACCGCAAATGTATTATAAAATTTACCCTCTCATTTCCATAAAAATACGCTTAACATATTCTTAATGTTTTCGTAACGGGTCCTGTCAAGAAATTGGGAGTACTCATTACGATTATCTATGTAGAAGAACAACATTTATGAATAAGCTGAGTAAAGAAGAACAAGACAAAAAAAAGCTGCTATGGTTTTTATGGCTGCATGATTACTTTCAAAGATACTATAAACAGGAGGCATCTGAAAAAGAAACCCGGGTCATTACAAATTGGTTTCCGGAGGAGTTAACCGATACTTCGTTTAAAGTATCAGATAGCCAAATTAAAAAAGGTATTGACAAGGTTTGGGAAACCTTATCTGCCCAATATGGATTTGTAAAGCCAGAGCAAGAGCCGGTAAAAATTTTCAGGCTGCAAAAATTATTTTACTATGCGGCAGCAATTTTGGTATTGGCTATGGGTTCGCTAACGGCTTATCAATACAATAGGTATGATACGCTGCAGAGCCTTGAATCCCTGTTTGCAGATACAATGAAATTCCATACCGGCAATAGCGATGTAAAGAGTTTTACCCTACCGGATGGTTCTGTTATATCCCTTAACGGAAATACTACTATAACGCTTATAAAAGATGAATTTAATAAAGCACAAAGGGAAGTGTGGCTGGAAGACGGCGAAGTGTTTTTTGATGTAGCAAAAAATCCTGCTAAACGCTTTATAATACACAGCCGGGATGCCGATGTTATAGTAAGAGGTACATCATTTAGTGTAACTGCCTACAAAACGCTTAATAAAAGCAGTGTTGCGGTGAGAACCGGTAAAGTGGAAGTTATTACAAATAACAAAAAACTTAATACACTTTACCCTGCACAAACCCTGGTTATAAATAAAAAAGAGGCGCGGGTAAGCATCTCAGAGATAAAAACATCCGGCATTGCAGCCTGGAAAGATGGCAGCCTCAATTTTAACCGCAGCGATACTGATGAACTGGTACTAAGGATGGAACAGCACTTTGATGTAAAAGTTAATGTACAGCCTGGCCTTATAAAAAACGTTGACTTTAGTGCATCTTTTGATAAAAATGCCCAAATACAAGATGTCCTGCAGGTTATTGCAGATATATACAGTGTACAATATTCTATAACTAATAATACAGTAACCCTACACAAATAAATGAGACCATTAGCCCATGCGCATGATTTTAAAAATTGGTTTTTAATAAAAATACTAAGTTTTATTTTCTTAGCGTTTACAACAGCAATGTATGCGCAGCAGGATGTATCTTTTCCTGAAGAATCTTTAGAATCAAGAATAATCAGAATTGAAAAGCTAAGCGGGATAAGCATTGCCTTCGATCATAAACAGATAGGGGCGGTAAAAGTAGCCGCCTACGCTGCAAAAAAGCAAACCTGGGAAAAAGCACTCGAAGCCTCTCTTACCAGCACCGGTTTTATGCTTAAAAAAAATGGCGCTTCCTATACCATTTTACCCAAACAGGCACCCTCCCAAAAAAAGAAAGGAATGGTGAAGGGAAAGGTAGTTGATGAATACGGGCTTACACTGCCGGGAGCCAATGTGTTTGTAGCAGGGACAGCAACGGGGACAGAAACAGATACTAAAGGCAACTTTACACTTTTGTTAGAAGAAGGTGTTTATACTATTGAAGTAAGTTATATATCGTACCAAACCCAGCGTATAACAGGCGTTAAAGTTGAGCCCGGCGAGGTTACCGATCTTAATATTGCCATGAAGCCCGATGCAGTGGGGCTTGAAGAAGTTGTAATAACGGCAAATTATGATGATGCGTCTACCCAGGGGTTGCTAATGCAGCAAAAAAAAGCCGCACAAATGAGCGACGGTATATCTGCCGAGCAAATTGCAAAAACGCCCGACAGCGACGTGGGGGCAACCTTAAAAAGGATTACAGGTATTACCACTATAGATAATAAATATGTGGTGGTGCGTTCTATGGGAGAACGATGGAACACCGCTGCTATGGACGGGATAAACCTGCCCAGTACAGAAGCCTATAACCAAAATTTTTCGTTTGATATTATTCCTACCGCCATGGTAGAAAGCGTGGTGGTAAGCAAGACTGCAACGCCCGATATGAATGCCAGTTTTGCCGGCGGGTATGTGGAAGTAAAAACAAAGGATATACCGGAAAAAGATTTTATATCTGTCAGGATTGGCTCTACATATAACAGTATCTCAACATTTAAAGAATTCCTTTCAAGGCAAAGGGGCGAGTACGATTATTTTGGGTATGATGACGGCACACGCGATTTTCCTAAAGGCTTAATCTCTACAGGCCTGAACAACCCGGTGTTTTATGAGCAGTCTAAACGCTTTACTAACGATAATTTTACCACATACAATACCAAGGCCGATCCGGGTTCGAGCTTTCAGCTGGCTATGGGGCAAAGCTTTAAAATGAAAAATAACAACAAGTGGGGTTTTGCTGCTGCTTTAACAACACGAAATGAACAGACAAAGCTGGATATAGAGCACAGTGGGCGTGGTAACTGGCTGGATAATACCGGGATTTTATTTAACGAAAGTGGTAAACCTACCGATGTTGCGTTTTTTGATTTTCAAAACAAGGGTGCATCTTATACGTATAATTCTACAGTGGCAGCAATGTTTAACACGGGGTTGCAGCTGGGCAACAGCCGTTTATCTTTCCGTAATTCGTATACTCATTTATATGACAATACGCTTACAAGAGTTACCGGCTGGAACGAATATACAGGAGGCAGTGGTATGCCTTCTGCCGCACAGGATTCGTACAACTATTTTTATCATGGCATATCCCCAGGCAATAATCCTGCCGATGTAGCGGCTTTAGACAGGCCTTATACAGACAATGTTAACTACCCTGTTTACCAAACACTGCTGCAAAACAAGCTGGAAGGAAACCATAAACTGGGCAACGCAGCGCTTAACTGGTTTGCAGCCAGGACCAGTGTTGCATCAGACACTAAAGACCTTACACAGCACCAAACGTTTTACAATTTTATTGGCAGCGAAATCATGGCATACCATCAGGTATACAATTCGGGAAATAATTTTACAAGGGCTTATATTGAGAGCCGGGAAACCGATTATAATTATGGTGCTTCATTAAAATGGAGTATAGATGGCACAGATTTTAAAAATGATATTAAAGCGGGCTATGCAGGCACGCTGAAAGGCAATACAAACCAACAGGAAAAATTTTTCCTGAGGGTAGACGACAACAGGCAAGATGTGCCACCCAGTGAAAGAAATATGCTGAATATCTATGGAGCGCTTTCCGATTGGTTTGATGGCTCAAAATATGTGGCGGGCGGCATAGGGTGGCAAACCCTGCCGCTGTATGAAAACTCTAAATATGAAGGTAAGGTAAAACAGCATGCCCCTTTTATAATGTTTGATAACCGCTGGAAAAGTAAACTAAGGCTGGTATGGGGGCTACGGGCAGAATATTTTAAATATGAGCTGGTTTCACAGCAGTTAGACCCTTCTGACTCAAGAAATATACTTAAACAGCCTATTAACGATAAAGCCTGGCAATTTATGCCATCGGTAAATTTTACTTATAATCCTGCTAACAGCATAAATGTGAGGCTGGCTTATAATAAGGCAGTAATACGGCCGCAGTTTAACGAAAGGACAGGCCTGCCTTATATAGACCCTGTAGCTAATGCTCTTATATACAATACCCAAATGACCTCTTCGGTAATTAATAACTATGATTTTAAGTTTGAGTGGTTTCCGGGCCTGGGCGAAATTATTTCGGCAGGTATATACTATAAGGACATTGATAAGCCCATTGAACGTGAGGGCTATATCTCTAACGAGGGTAATTTATTCCTGTATAACGGAAATTCTAAAAATGCAAAGCTAACCGGGTTTGAAGTAGAGATAAGAAAGAGCCTGGCATTTATTTATAACAGTACATTTCTTAAAGAGCTTTTTGTAAGCGGCAACTTTTCCTATAACGAAACAAGGGTAACTGCCTTTAAAGACATAAATAAGACAACTGATACAGACAATACATACAGGGTAGATAGACCCCTTTACGGGCAAACGCCCTATGCATATAACCTGGGGCTAATGTATGAAGGAGCCAGGCTTGGAGCCAGTTTTTTGTATAATGCTAAGGGTGAACAGTACATTACGGTGGGATATGCCTATAACAGCGAAGAGATACAGCGCCCCTATGCCGTGGCAGATGCCCAGGTAGCCTACAAATTTTTGAAGGACAAGAACCTTGAGATAAAATTTAATGTCAGGAATCTTTTTGACCGTGTTAAGGAATACTATAACAATTTCAACTCCTATTCGGTAACAAATGGTATTGGCAGCGAATTTGAAACTATAAGGGAAAACTTAGCCCTTATGCCCGGGGCGACCGATAAATACGATAAAGATATCGATAAGATAATCTTCCGCGCCCGCACAGGCAGGACTTTCGGGATGAGCATTAACCTAACATTTTAAAACTATGAGCCTATGACATAAACCAAAACGATACGACTGTAACAACATATCAATAACCGGTTCTGCATATACTACTCTCAGGCAGGAACATGGCTTACAATAAACAAAAGAAGAACACACTGCAAACATCAAAATAAAAAAATGAAAAATTTATTACTATTAGCTACCTTATTGCTTTCTAATGTATTTTATGCACAATTTCCGGTATGGATCAACTCGTTTGATACCCCGGCCGATCTTGAAGGATGGACAATTCATGACCTTAACACAAACGGCAATGCCTGGCTGCAGGGGCAAAATATTTACCATAACGGAACAACCCTGGCTTATGGAGCCGATGGTGTGCTTCGCCATTCTATTAGTAATGTACCATCAGGAAATGTAACCGGATTTGCTACAGAGAATGACTGGATAATATCTCCGGAAATTGACCTTACATCTGCCTCAGGAACCATTACCCTTGCTGCTTACATAGGGAGACAGCGATTAACACATACATCATTAGGACGGTTTTTATATATTTATGAAAGTACCCCTGGAAATGAAGTGCCGGAATTAGCGGATTTTCAGGCAATGGCGGTAGATGCAGAAGGAACCCAGATAGCCTATCCTTATAAAATTGTTGCAGGCGAGGGAGGTAATCCATTTACAACCGACCTTACTCAGTTTGTAGAGAGCCTCGTAGATATTTCTGCATTTGCCGGGAAAAAGATCTATATAGGCTTATGGTCTAACAGAATAACCACTGGTCCTACCGGAGGCGTAAATGTGCAAAATATTAATATAAATGAAATAGGTATTTACGCAACTGAAATTCTTGGATCGCACAATGTAGAAAAAGAAGTTACTACTACACAAATTATTCAAAATCCTGCAACAACAGAGTTGTTATTACAGCTAAACCCTGCTATTAAAAATAATGCGGCATCGCTGCATATTTATAATATTATGGGACAACATGTACTTACCGCTCCTTACAGCAGCCGTACAGATGTAAATTTGCTATCGGCGGGTACTTATTTTTTGCAGATTACCAACGGCGAAACCGTAGAGCGCTTAAAGTTTATTAAGAAATAAGTAAGCACAGGCCATTGTTGTTCTTAACTAAAATTTCCCGCAGTTACAGGTTTTAACTGCGGGAAATTAAATTGCTTAAATATTTATGAAAAAGGTAGTACTATTTATAACAGCACTTATGCTTATAACAGCATGCGAAAGCGAGCTTACCAGCCCTTATGGAGTGGGACAAAGACCGGCAGCGATAAAAATAAAAGGATACTCCCATCCTGATGAGGTGCAGTTTAAACTTAATGGGCAACCCGTCCTTATTGGCCAGGATAGCAACTACTCCGGAAATATAGAAACCAGCGTAACGTTTGTAGTGAATGAAGGTGAACATGACTCGTTTGCAATTTATAATGCTGAAACCGGTAACGAGTTATTGCAGTATGATATTAACTATAATAATATTGATGATCATAAGGAAGTATACTTCTTTAACCTGCCGGGTATTTTTTTGCAGACTTATGCTGTTAAACCGGCTGTAAGCCTTGGAAAAGTGGGTTTCGAATTTATTTTCCCAAATATGGGAGAATTTTCAGGCTACGAAACAGAAGGTATAAGAGGTGTGTTAAAGAGGGAAAATGGTACAATACTGGCGGAATTCCCAAACATAGGAAAAGAAAATTTTTCTGAACTTAAAATTTACAACTATTTCAGTGCCACAGCCCCCGTTTTTTTAGAGCTGTATAAGCCGGGAACAGCCGAGCCATATACAGGAACTGAACCTGTGAGGGTACAAATAATTCAAAATGTTGGAGCTAATATGATCGTGCTCCAGGAAAAATTAGAGAATGGCAACCTGGTAATAAAAGGAGATATGGATGTTGCAGATTATATTGATTAATATCCTGTTTAGCTCTTTTAAGAGAAAATGCTTAAAGTGAGTGATTTTTAAACACTCTGTTAAGAAGCACTTTTAAGTTAAAAGTTGTTTAACCTTAGGTTAATTTGATGCCCAACAAGCATAAGGAAATAATTTTTTTTCATGTTGTGTTAGTTTTTTAACCCTGATAACTCATATCAGGGTTTTCTTGTATATAGAAATTACAATTGTGTAGATGCCTTTTAAACTGGAGGCTTAGTAAGCTATAATAACTGTAACTAAAATTGTGGCGTAAGCTGACAGAAATTTTGTTGCCGTTTAATAATTAAACTTTCTTTAATTTTAAGCAGGCATAGTAATTGAGTGCTTATTTGTAATTAATTAAATCAAGTGGCGATGAAATTATCTATCAAGCCTGAAAAACTATCACGGGCTTTTAAAAAGCATCATATTGAAGGGCTACCTTTTGCCGCTTCATTAAATGAATTTACCGCTCCGGATGGTGGCGATCCTCACGACCATCCTTTCGATTTTATTACACATATTTTAAGCGGTGGGTATACTGAACGCACTTACATGATCAATGATTTTGGTGAAGTGTCCATCAATGATATCGAACGAAAATCTGGCACATCGCATTATGTAAAAGCAACCGATATTCATCAAATTATTTACCTTACTACAGGCCATTGCATAACATTAATGATTCCACAATCCGGTCATATAAGAGCTACATGCTTTTATCGTTTTATTGAAGGTAAAGCTTATTTCAGGATATGGAACAAACGTAAATTCGTGCCGGTTACGCAGTATGTTTAATTTCATTTCTAATACCCCGTCTAATTGTAAGAAAATAAATAAAGTTTAAGTTGGCAAGATTCACATAACAAAGTCAAATCTTCCAGCAAATGGTTCGAGTTTATCCTATTACCCGCACAAATAAAATCCCTGAACCTTTTAAATAAGCGTTTTCAGGGATTTTTTAATTTATTGCTCAGTATTGTACCGCATGCAAGTATTGTGGCCGATTGTTAATTCGTTCCTGATAGCCATCAACAAATATTTGAATATACTATCTCGACTGATTTTTAATGATTGCTGTCTATTAGTTCTAAAAAGGCATCTGAATTTAAATGAGACTTGCAACTCCTCAATGCTTAAACGCGTATGTCAGTTATCAATCAACATTATTTATAGCACTACCAAATATTGTTATTGATTTTTTATAATCACTTGGAGACTGGCCCGTTTCTTTTTTAAATGCTTTTGAGAAACGTGAAAGGCTTCCAAAGCCTGTACGTTCTGCAACGTCTGTTAATGATAGCGATCCTGAATATATCATGTGTTTTGCCCGCTCTATGCGCTTTTGGATAATGTATGCCTGGGGCCTTATGCCCATGTGCTTTTCAAAGAGCCTTGAAAAATAATTTGTATTGCAGTTGTACCTGTCAGCCAGGAAATTGACCGACAGCTCCTGTTGGAGATTAATGGATATAAAACGAATTGAATCTAATATCTTATTAGGATTGTCTTTAGCCTTTACAGTATCATATTGTTTTGGTTTTGAGAACCTTGAAATTAGCTGTAACAAAATTCCCTGGGTTTCTATAAAGTCCGAATGGCTCTGTAAGTCGTTAAGTGCCTGATATTTTTGATAATAGCTGTGCTTTTCATAAATTTCGGGATCATCAGAGCGATCAAGGCCACGGCCGGGATTAATTTCTACAAGCCGTTTAAAATTTATAATATCAATTTCCCGTGCTGCTATCTTGTAAACAAAATGGGAATTATCAAATAATGAAGTACCATCCTGAGACTCTTCAAAAAATTGCACAAAATATTGGCTTAAAAAGCTTTCGCAAACCAGGTTGCACAGGGTATAACTTGGTACAATATATAAATAGCCAGCCTCTAACGTAAAAATGTTTCCACTATCTTCTACTGTGCCACTCCCCCCATCAATAAAGTAAATCCTATGGTAGGGGCTTATAACATTTTTATAGTTCCATTTATAGTCTAATTTTACGTAATCTGTATTAAGTAGTGACAGGGACTGCTTTAAAATTCTTTTAGCCTGCATAAAGTATTGATAGGTTGTATTATGACAAATTAAAGTGTCTTTACGACAAATTTACAAAATTTGACTTTATTACTTTTACCAAATTACAGTGATACTTATTAATTACCTTTTATGAGAAAAACAACATCCGTTTATATATTACTGTGTTTCTTTGCCTTTAAGGGTTACGCACAAAAAGTTGATACCAACATTAAATCCGGCTATAGGCCTATCCCTGCCCTCCCGGTTAAACTTTCTGTTGATAGCATTGCTTTAGGAGACTCTAACACTTTTCCCGAAGTACAACTGGACATTCCTATTGCAAAAGGCCCCTTCGAGCCTAACTGGGCATCTATCGAAAAAAACTACCCCGGCGAGCCTGATTGGCTAAGAGAAGCAAAATTTGGTATCTGGGTACACTTTGGCCCTCAGGCATCAGGAGAAAGTGGCGACTGGTATGCACGCAGGATGTACACCCAGGGAGATCTTGCCTATTCTAATCACTTAAAGAAGTATGGTCACCCTTCAGAATCAGGCTATAAAGATATACTGAGAGACTGGAACCCAAAACAACTTGACCCGGAGAAGCTAACCAAAATATATAAAGACGCCGGTGCGCGCTTTTTAATGATACAGGGCGTTCACCATGACAATTATGACTTATGGAACTCTAAATACCAACCCTGGAATTCTGTTAACGTAGGGCCCAAGCGCGATATAATTAATGAGTGGGCTACTGCTTCGCGTGCTGCCGGTATAAAATTTGGGGTAACATTTCATCATGAGTATACCTGGTGGTGGTGGCAAACGGCTTTTGGCAGCGATACTAACGGGCCAAAAAAAGGCATACCTTATGACGGCAATCTTACCCTGGCAGATGGCAAAGGGAAATGGTGGGAAGGACTCGACCCTAAACTGTTGTATGGTGTTAATCTTCGCGAATACAAAGGTGTGGCGGCAGCGGCAGCATCTCCTTGGTCGCCTCCGGCAGCGGGTATTTTCTCGCGCCATTTAGCATACAGTAAATGGTATGCTACAAACTGGTCTATGCGAATGATGGATGTTGTGCAGCATTACGATCCTGATTTTATATATACCGATGGTACCGTTCAGGGGCCATTTACAGGCGACGGCACCGGCACCGGGTATAAAGCAAATGGCATGCAAACCGTTATTGCCGACTTTTATAACCGCACTTTAGCCAAGAGGGGAAAGGTAAATACTTTTAGTATTGTAAAATTTAGGAATACAACAAACGGTACAGTAACTACTGAGGAATTTGGTGTTCCTGCAGATAAAAAGACCGATCAGCCCTGGATAGCCGAAGTACCTGTAGGCGACTGGTTTTATGCACCGGGCTTTACTTATGATTCTGGCATGATGATAAAATACATAATAGAAGCTATAGCACGTGATGGTAATGCCGCCATTTGTATTTCATTGCTTCCTGACGGATCATTAGATGAAGGAAGCACGAAGATGCTGAAAGAAGTAGGTAACTGGATGCGAAAAAATGGAGAGGCAGTTTACGGCAGCCATGCATGGAGTATTCCCGGCGAAGGCGAACTGGCAGATGGCAAACTGAAAATGTTACCCGGTGGCAAGTTAGAGCGCAGGCAGGCAGAATTTAAATTTAGCGATAAAGACCTACGCTTTACCGTAGGTAAAGATGGTTTTTTGTATGCATTTAGCATGACTGTTCCTAAACCGGGCACAGTGCTAACTATTAAATCATTAGGCAAGGAAGCCAAAATTTTAAATCATCCGGTAAAAAATGTTCGCATATTAGGCTATGATGGTAACCTAAAATGGAAACAATCGACCGAAGGCCTCGTAGTAACATGTCCCGAAACAATGCCTTTTGCAACATCTGTTGTGTTTAAAATAGAGTAAATACGAATGTAAATTAGCTGTTATCTTATAAAAGTTATGGGGTTTTAAAGCATTTTAAAACCCCATTTTCGTTTTAAATGTTATCACTAAGTTATAAAACATTAAAACACTATGGCGGTATGAAGACTGTGCCTTATCTTGCAATTATTATTAAAGCACTACCTATTTCCCCTATTTTATGACTACTCAGCCTACTAAAAAGTATGACCGCCCTATTATAAAACTCAACCAGCCCGACGATAATTATAAGGCCCTCATAGTACAGCCTGCCATAGAAAATTACCCGTACCACCTTAACCTGGAAAAGTTTGCAGAGGTTTCGCCCGATAAATTCAGCTTCCAGATGGTGGGAGATACCGGCGGCGTTCGATACCCTGAGGGGCAACAAAAGATTGCCCGCCAAATGATTCAACAAATTGCTGATAGCGACCCGTTAGAAAAACCTGCTTTCCTTTACCATCTGGGTGATGTGGTATACCACTATGGCGAGGCAGAACAATATGAACAGCAATTTTTTAAACCTTATAAAGATTATCCGGGGCCAATATTTGCCATTGCCGGTAACCACGACAGCGACATTAACCCGGGCAACCCTATACCCTATCACAGCCTTGACGCTTTTAAGGCAGTATTTTGCGATACCGAAAGCCGGCACATATCTTTCGCAGAAGATGCAAACCGCAAGAGCATGACGCAGCCTAACATATACTGGACGTTAGATACGCCCTTAGCTACAATTATAGGGCTGCACAGCAACGTACCTAAGTATGGATATATAGGCAACGACCAACGTAAATGGTTTGTTGAGGAGTTAATAGCCTCGGGTAAAGAACGCCCCAATAAAGCCATTATTGTAACTATTCATCATGCGCCCTACACGGCAGACGAGAACCACGGGTCGAGCCTGGCAATGATAACATTTCTTGAAGATGCTTTTAAAGAGAGCGGCGTGCGCCCCGATATTGTTTTTAGCGGCCATGTGCATAACTACCAACGATTTAACAAAACCTATCCTGATGGTAAAATACTGCCGTTTGTAGTTTGTGGTGCCGGTGGCTTTGATGAGTTGCATTCTATAGTAAATGTTGGCGACACTGCTTATAGTCCTAATAATCCTGTACTGGAAAATGTACATCTTGAAAACTACTGCATCATGAAACATGGTTTTCTTAAAATCATTTTAGAGCGAACACTAACAGGAATAGACATTAAAGGTGAATACTCTGTATTGGAAAACCAAAAAGGCGCAGACGTAAAAGACAGTTTTACATATTCTTTGTAACAAAAAATTCAAACTACTGCCACTCGCAGGTATTTATACTTTTAGGTACGCTTTTTGTTTAATGTTTAGTATACAAAAACATAATTGCATGGATTATGAAAAATTTATTTTTTGCCTGGAAGCAGTTGCCGATGTAGAGACAGACAGCACTACCGAAGTGGTAAAAAATCTGGAAGACCTTGCTTTTCAGCAAGGCATAGACAGCATTTACAAAACCTGCGACACTATTGAGGGCTTAGAAGAAGGCCTGAATGCCTTATTGTATAACGACCATAATTTTAAAAACTACGAGATCATATATCTTGTAATGCCGGGCGAAGCAAACAACATTCGCATTAACAACTACTATTACAGTTTAGAAGAGATTGCAGAGATATTTGAAGGCAGGATGAAGGGCAAGATACTGCATTTTGCTAACGCCAAGATATTAGATCTAAGCCCGGAAGAGGCGCAATACTTTTTAGACATTACAGGTGCAAAAGCAATATCCGGTTATGGGGAAGAATCTGTAAAGGTAAGCAGCAGCGGACTCGACAAAGCTTTCTTTAGCCTGTTTGAAAATTCTGACGATGTTGTGGAAATTGTTGAGGAGCTTCATGAAAAATATTACACCGCCTGTAAGCTGTTAGATTTTAGGTTATATTACTAAAAATGACGCAATTAAATAACAAATCGGCTTTTTTGTGTAGAAATTTAAACCACAAGGTTAACAAATTGCTAATAGTGCTAAAGTTTTATTAAGACATATCTTCTTAAAAAAGATTCTTATTACTTTTATATAAGAGGTTACACCCCGCTGCGTTAAGCAGGGTAAAACAACTTAAGCACAATTATTAACCAAATAAACAATACAGCCATGCACATCACTATTTTTAGAACTTTGTACAAGCACGTTATCGACCACGACCTTATAGAGCGTATGCTAAAAAGAAACAATATAGCATTTGAAAGAACCGGTTATGACGCAGGTTCACGCTACAAAATAATCTCTGATACGGAAGATTCTCTTAACAGCTTCAAGAAAAGATTGAGAGAAATTTATCCTCAAATATCACTTAGCGCATAATATTAACAGGCACAATTGCTTCATGCAGGCAGTGTCCTGATTAGAAAATCGTTACAACTACAGTAAGGAATACTCATCCTTTTTGTTAATAAATGCTTGCCTTAATATTATTTAGGCAGGCATTTATGCGTTAGTTTTGGGGCTTCTAAATAAGAATAGCAGCTATAGTTAATTAAAATCATACTGCACAACTTTGATAAATACAGTAACTATGGGGATGTTTGTAATTAGCAAACGATATAACGGAGAGTATAAATTTGTTTTTACATCGAGAAAAGGAAAAACCATTTTTACCAGTATAAGCTGCAAGCAAAAATCGGATTGCGAAATGATGATAGCTGCAATACGCGACAACATTGCGCTGTTTGCCTTTACAAAAAACGGCAATTTAGCCAAAAAATTCTTTTTCAGGCTGTCTAAAGGCGGGTTGGTACTGGCTACAAGCCGTAAATACAGCACAGAGCTAAGCCTTAAAAAAGGCATTAACGAAATTATGCTTTATGTAGAGCGCGCAGAAATTTTAGATTTCTCTGAAAATGAAACCGTTTTCCCTCCGGCCGAAGAGGTTTTTTTATAATAAAAACCGGTTTATATTATTATTAACAAAGTTAAAAGGCAATAGTTATTAGTTTTCTGCTGCCACATCATAGGGCTCGCCGCTAATGTACCACTGTCCCTTAACCTCTATAGTGCTTGGTATGGTTAATACATATTTTTGGTTCTTGGCTGTAAAGTGAATACTTACCGTTGTGGTTTTAGCTATGCCGTTTACCTCACCGCCTTCGCTCATATCAATCTCATCAATCTTTGTTTCTGTTTTTGTAATAGTTGCCATTTTAAGGTCTATGTTTTTTTCAGACAATAGATTCTGCAATTCGGTAAAAATCGCAACCGCATTATTAATACCTTTTAAGTATGCTGTTTTAAAAAACTGATCGGTAAGTTTAGCGTTAGCATCTATTCCTTTTATGTAAAACGCCAATGTCTCGGGATTAGGATATAACTTTTTATAACTGTCTACATTATTATAGGCAGTTATTTTAATAAAGTGCGATGCCAGCTCCTGAGAAGTTTTTTGTGCAAAGCAAATAGTACTGCACAAGCAAATAAACAATATGCAAATAGATTTCATAAGTGTGGTGTAATAATTGGTAATTATTATAAACGACAAGCTATTAACAAAATTGCATGCTATAAATTATTATATAAAAAATCACTGCAAATTGAATTACAGGAATCGCATATTTATCGCAAATATTAAAATGCAGTACTAATATTTAATGTAAAACCAGTACTCTCTGGCACAAAACGGCACACACCGCCCACACATACAAGGCCACCGCGTTGCCTGCCATAGTTTGCAGCAATACGGGTAGCACCTATACGGTAGGCACCACCAAAGTTGTAATAATGGGTTTGCTTTTTAGGATCGTCGTTACCGTAATTATAAATGTCCCAAACATATATTGAGTAGGTATCGTTAAGGTTAAACTCTACAGTACCACCCGCCCAGTTCTTTTTATCGGCATCTGCCCACATGTGTTCTGCCTCCAGCCTTATAGATGTTTTAGGGTTAAAGTTGTAGGTAGCTTCGCCGGTAACAATATTAGTCTTTACCTTCTCGCCACCCTCAAGCCACTCTTTGTTATAAAACTGGTTTATGTAGTAAAATGCGGTATGCCATGATTCGCTCCATTGCTTGCGTATCTCCATATTATAATCAGAAAAATACTTTTCGCCCACGCCAAAAAACTTAGTATCATACTGCGCCGGGGCTAAACGATATGTACCCGCCAGATTGTACCAGCTGGACATATTTACCGCCAATTTAGTACCATATTTACCTCCTATAGCAGTACCTTTTGCAAAATCATAAAACACGTCTATTTGTCCGCCGGTTTCGCCAGCCTTTAATATCTGCGTACCTATAAAATCTACCTTACTTTGTGCCTGAAAAACATAAATATTTGCCAGGTTGCTGTGGTGTTGTTTTGTAAGTGCCGGGGTAAAGTTTAGCACCTTATCGTTATAATTAAGCGTAGACGATGTAGCATCTACAAAGCCGGGCTCCCTTTCGCTAAGAAATTTAAAATTCTCTGTACGCCGTAGTGTAGCATCTATACCAAGCCCCTGCTTAGAGAAGCCCATATTAACGAGTACCGCACTGCCGGGTTTTACAAAATTGTTGTCAATTTTATTTTGCACATCCAGCACGCCATCTTTTTGTTTGTAGTTATACTCTCCAGATATATAAAAGGCATCATGTATAAAGTTTATACGCCCGCCCACAGCATTTGTAAGAGCATCAAAATTAGGGTTGGGTATGGTTATCTTTTCATATCGCCCCACATACGTGGTACCAAAAGACAGGTCTGATTGTTCAAATTTAAATAGCTTACTAAGATTAAAATCTGCATCAAACCCATAAATATCTCCGTTAGAAACATCAAAACCAGATCGTTGCCTGCCGTAAAGGGCAGTTAGCTTTACATTATCAGAGATGCGGTAAAGCACACGCCCGCCACGCAGTGCGGTATTTATACCAAGAGCGCGGTCTTCCCAGGCGCGCAGCAGTAGCCCGCTGCCAAACTGCTCATAAAAATAGCCGCCTGTAATTTCCAGCTTCGCTGTTTTATAGCTTGCATACCAGGTACCCACATTAGTACCTTTAAAACCCGGATTGTAATTAAGCAATGCGTTAGGCTCATAAGCTTCGGCCTGAACCCCTGCACTAAAACCTTTATACTGGTAATTAACAAGCAGGTAGCTGTTAGAACGAACAGGTTTACCATTTATGGGAGGGGCATCCTGGTTTACACCGGTACCTTTATCGTTTAAGTACCATTGCGAGTTAGACTCGAACCCACCGTATATTTTGCCGTAATCTTTTTTAGTTAGTGTATCATTATCCTGGGCATATATTGCTCCGGTAGTAATTATTAAAAGCAGCAGCGATGTTATTTTTTTCATTACCTAAAGCTCCTTCAGTTTATTATACAATTCTATTTCGCCTCCCTGGCTGTAACCATTATGTATGTAAACCACTTTTTTATTTTTTACAACAATAGTATAAGGCACATTTGCAATACCAAGCGCTCTTTTTACGTCCTGATTAGCATCCAGCAATACTTCATAAGGCCACTTTTTTCCATTAAGCAATGGCTTAACGCGTTTTTGAGTACGGGCATCATCTATAGATATGGCAACAACATCCATATTAAGTTCTTTGCTCCAGTCTGCATAATGCTCGTTTATGGCATCGAGCTCATTAATACACGGCACACACCAGGTAGCCCAAAACGAAAAAATATATAATTTATCTTTTTCGCTAAAATCGTTTTTAACGTTAAGCGATTTATTATTTACTGACAATATAGTAACATTAGGCATCTCTTTTTGCGCCTGGGCCGTTCCCGAAATCAATAGTAAAAACAGTAAAAATTTTTTCATTTTGTAATATTTTAAGTAAAAAATTGTCGTGTAGCAATATTAAAAAAAAAATATTCTAATTATTCGTTTTTATAGAAAATTATAATCCTATGGAATTAGTAGAATTATTAAAAAGTCATTTTTACAACATAAAATTAAATCAAACTGCATTAATATTGACATTTTAATAAAAATTAGAGCAGTAAAAAATATTTTCATTGAAAAAATCTCATTTAACATTTTTTTTATATAATTTTCGGGTCTATTAAAAAAACATAACTAAAAACGTTCACTTACATGAAAAAAACTTTACTCACTGCACTACTTGTTTTTGCCGGTTTTACAGCACAGGCACAGTTGGCAAATGGAAGCATAGCACCCGATTTTACAGGTACGGATTTAGATGGCAATGTGCATACGCTATCTGAATATTTAGCACAAGGCAAAACTGTTATCCTCGATATTTCTGCAACATGGTGTGGCCCTTGCTGGTTATACCACGAAACAAATGCACTTGCTGATTTGTATGAATCTTATGGTATGGGTGGATCTGAAGAGGTAATTGTACTTTTTATAGAGGGCGATCCACAAACAAATAATAATAATTTGCATGGCATAAGTGGACCCAGAGCCACACAGGGCAACTGGATAGAGCACAGCCCCTACCCAATTATAGATGATGCCAGTATTGCAGATCTTTACGAAATAGAGTATTTCCCTACTATATACAGGATATGCCCTAATGGAATAATTAACGAAATCGACGCACAGGCAGTAACTACGGCAGCACTCCTGCGCAGCAATATTAACACGAACTGCGGCACATTAACCGGTGCACAAAATCATGCTATGGTTACCGCAAATAACGCGAGGGTATGTGAAGCAGGCGGTTATGCAAATGTTACTGCTAAAATAAGAAACTATGGAGCTAACAGAATACTTAATGCAAATTTGGCACTAAAAGAAAACGGCACTACAATAGCTACACAAACTTTTACAGGATCTGTAGCATCTTTGTCTCTTACAAATATGCCTACGGTTACATTTAGCAATGTACCCTTACTTACAATTCCAGATGCAACCTATAGTGTAGAAATAACAGATATTAACAGTGCTGCGCCCTACAATAATTATCATACTACAGATGCTATAGAAGTTGCAACAGCACGTTCGTCTGGAAATGTAATACAGGTAGACGTACATACAGATAACTATCCCGGCGAAATATCCTGGCAGATAGTTAATACCGCAGGGACAGTATTAGGCTCCGGAGGCCCTTATGAGCCAGGAACAGAAGATCAATATGGTGCAGGAGGCGATGATGCCAATACTACAATTAGCCAAACCATTACACTTCCTGAAGGTTCGTCAGAATGCTATAGTTTAGTGCTTTTAGATGAATTTAATGACGGATGGACATTTGGGCCAACACCTCATGGTATTGAAATATTTTCGGGAGACACATCAATATTCAACTATAATGCCGGCAACTTTGGCGGAAGCCTTACTATACCTTCTGCATTTAAAGTAGAAGAAGTACTTACAACGCCAACCACAACTTTAACAAAATTTGCTGCTTATCCTAATCCTACAACCGGAATCTTAAACTTTAGCACTAAAGAACAGGTTGATGTTACTATTTTAGACATTACCGGTAAAACAGTTTACACTGCAAAAGGAGTTACTAACGGCAGCAGTATTAACTTAGGCAGCCTTCAAAAAGGAATTTACATTGCACAAATAAAAGGCAATGAAATATCGAGAACCGAAAAAATTATTTTACAATAACGGCTATATATTACAACACATAAAATGCTATCGGGAAACAGTTATTGTTACCGATAGCCTTTTTACTTAATACAGATTGCAATTTAAAAAACATTACTCATGAAAAAAATTATTTTACTGGCAGGACTTTTACTAAGCAGTTTTTTTACCCAGGCACAGGTTATTACAGCTACCGCAGACGGAGCACCTATTAGCGAAGGCCAGACATTTACTGTAAACTCGCTTACAGAAAGTGAGGCTACGCTAAGCCTTGTTGCTACAAACATAAGCGACGCACCAATTTACCTTAAGCTTAAAGTAAACAGCATTGTTAATGCAAACGGCCAGGATGTACAGTTTTGCTTTGGGGGATTATGCTACTTCTCTGTTCGTGAAGGATCTACAGTTCCATCTAACACTTATCTTGCAAACAACGTAATTGCACCGGGAGCTACAAACAATGCTGCAGACCACTTTTTTAACGAAAACGCGGGTATTGTAGTGGGCGAAGATGTTGTTTACAATCTTTCTTTTATAAAAGTTAGTGCTGAAGGAGCTGAGCTGGGCACCCTGCTTACCTTTAATTACAAGTATAGCCCTACAGCCGGAATTACAAATCTTTCGGTATTACAAAATATGGGTATAACAGTAAACAACACAGTTGTAAAAGACGACATTAGTGTCTATGCAAACTATAATGCCAACCTTGAAATTATAAATGTAAGCGGCCAGATAGTTAAGACTGTGGGTATAAAAACAGGTTCACAACAGGCAAATCTTTCCGCTCTTAGCGCTGGTGTTTATATTGCAAGGTTTACCGCAAATGGCAAATCATCGCAAATAAGGCTTGTTAAAAACTAACTATTGTACAGGAAACAGGCTATTGCCGTTTACAGGAAATTATAACAATGAGAAAAAATATTGCGCTGCTTTTAGCAACCATTCTTATACTAACAGGATGCTCGTCTGATTATACGGTGTTACCATCTATTAGTGATATTATTATAACTGCAGATAGCTCAATAAAGGTTATAAACAATACTATAACTTTTACAGTAAAAGACAACCTTGGTACAGACCTTACCGGCGATGCTGTTTTTACGGTAAATAGTACCACCATAGTGGGCAATACTTTTACATCTGCTGTTACAGGCAGTTTTGAAGTTAGGGCCACTTATATGGGCATATCGTCTGTGCCACTTGTAATCACTTTTACTGAAGTGCCAGAAACTAATTTTGTTAAGCGCCTTCTTGTAGAAGATTATACTGGTACCTGGTGCGGCTATTGCCCCCGTGTTGCTTTTGCCATAGAGCAGTTGCACGCGCAAAGCGAAAATGTGGTTGCTGTAGCTATACACAGACCAAGCTCTAACATTTCGAGCGCGGTATATGACCCTTATAATTACGACACCACAGAGCTTGAAGACCTTATAAATGTACCCGGTTACCCCAAAGGAATGCTCAACAGGACAATACAATGGGGTTTTCCGGAGCCAGATAATATTGCTCAGGCAGTAGCCCTAACACAGGGCGAAAACCCTAAGCTGGGACTTGCATTGCAGCCAGTTATTACTGGTAGTTCTATTTCGTTAACAGTAAAAACACAGTTTAGCAAAAACTTCAGCAATCTTAAACTTGTAGTGTACGTGTTAGAAAATGGCCTTGTGTACGCTCAACATAACTATACTGATTATTATAACAGTGTAGATGTAATACAAAACTACGTACATAACCATGTGCTGCGCGGATGCCTTACACCTTTGCTGGGCGAAAGTATAAACAACAACGACTCTGTACTAAACGGTATTTACACAAAAACATTTAACGCCACGCTGCCTGCAAATGTAACTAATATTAACAATGTTGAGTTTGTAGCTTTTATAGTAGATGCTACCGGCAAAGCTATTAATGTGCGTAAAGCCGCCGCCGGTGATGTTCAGGAATTTGAAATTCTGTAAGCAGAAATAATTTTATATTGATAAAGGCCGTCCTGAAAAGGTTGGCCTTTGTTATTTTAAGCTACAAATTATTTTGAAAATTTCCTGAAATATCCCTATCAATGGGTATTGACAGCCATTCTATTTTGCTATACCTTGCTGCCAGTTAATAGTACAGCATGCCATTGCTATAACTATTTAGCTTTTTGAAAACAAGAAACCACCACCAACAATTATTACACCCATCCCTTACGCCTGCGTAAGGGATTTTTTTTATTAGCTATATTAACAAGCATACTATTAAAAGCTTTTAAAAAAAACAGTAAGGCTAACGCTATCTGCTATGCCTAATTTTTTTCTTAGCCTGGAACGTGCCACTAAAATACTGTTGCTGCTTTGCTGTGTTATTGCAGATATCTCCTTGGTAGAAAAATTCATTTTGGCAAAAGCGCATAAGCGAATTTCGTTCTTTGTAAGTGTAGGGTACCTGGTAAGCAATTTTTTATAAAAATCTTCGTCAGTCTCTAAAAACAACTTTTCGAATTCCTTTTTATTAAAGGACTGGTTACCCTTTTTAAGGTCTGATATGATCTGGGTCAGCATTTTGTTATTTGGAGTGTCAATAACCGTTTTTAGCTGGCTTAATCCTTTTTGTGTGTAATCTATTATTTCGTTAGCCTGTAATATCTGGATGGCATTACTGGTAAGCTCCTTATTTTTTCCTTCCACCTTTTGTACAAGCAATTCATTCTCTGTTTTTCTCTGGTTTGCCTTTGTGCGCTGCAGCCTGTACATTAAAAAAACAATAAGAGATATAGGCAAAAGTAAAATGAATCCGAAAAGAAACAAATTTTCCCTTCGCTGTGCAGTGGCAAGAGCCTCCTGCTCCTTTATCTTTTGCTCGTTTTCAAACTCCAGCGACTCAATCTTCTTTTTATTTTGGCCACTTGATTCCTGCTCAGACAATGAGTTTACAATGTGTAAAAAATAGTTAGACCTTTTATAATCATCCCTGTCTTCATACAAATCAGCAAGTGCTTTTGCCGATGATAGCCGGGCATCATCTAAATGTAGATTGCTGGCTAAAGTAAAAGATTTATTAAGGTAAACTATAGCCGAATCTTTTGCAATAAGAGTGTCGTTCACACCCTTGTTATGATAAAGATAGGTAAGCTCCGTTAGATGTTTAGCCTTTTTAGCCAGTGCTATCCCTTTATCAGAATAAAACCGGCTGCTGTCCGGCTGTTTAAGGTTATAGTAAACGCTGGCTAAATTTTGGTAAGTAATAATTATACCTGAGGTGTCTTTTAAACGTACGCTTTGCTTTTCATAAATATACAGCATTTGCAGTGCCCTTGCATAATTTTTATCTTCCATTTCTATAACAGCAAGATTGCTGTATACAAGATAAGCTTCAACTTCTTTTTCCTTGAGTGTACCCTTTGCTAAAGACTGTTTTAAGCCTTGTAACGATTTGTTTAAAAATTTTCGTGATTTATTTATGTCCTTTAGTTGCTTATATACACACCCTATATTGTTATATATAAAATGCATTTGCGATGGGTCTATATTCTTTTGAAGTGCTAACGCTTTATAACCATAATCTAACGCCTGGATGTTAGCCTGTAAATTCATTGATGCTACTAATCCTATTTTATATAAATATAAAAGCTGCTTATCGCTTACTTCATCTTTATATTTTAAGGCTTTATTTAGGTATGATAATGACTTCTCTGGATTAGATATACTGCTTTTGCGCGCTTTAATTAATAACTCTTCAACAACTGTAGGTGTTTCCTTTAATGGTGTTTGACCTGTAATACAATTACTGGCCATCATTAAAATGAAGAAAACTATGGTTTTTATAACGTTAAAGGGTGCTGGCATTTACTAAAAAGTATAAATCTAAAAATATGGCTTCTCAAAATTTTAAAACATTAATTTACAGCACTATAAAAATAATGTATCTATAATGTAAGGTACAAATGTAATATTGTAAATGAATTGTAAGGTCTTTTATTCAGGTTTTTTTTTGATGTGGGTCTACATTTGGATTCTATTAATATATAAAAAATTTATGAAAAAAATTCAATTACTGGTTCTTTTAACCGCCGGTGATGGAGGATAACAAGCAAGAGTAAAGCAAAACCTGCAAAATAGGTAGTGGATTTGCAAAAAAAATGAATGTTTAGCCGTTAAATTAAATTTTTACTTAAACCCTATTACTATTTGCTACATCATTTTGCATTACCCGGCAATTTACAATCACTCTTTTTTATTAGAATTACGCAAACACAGAATTAAAATGAAAGAAACTTACACTACAAAAATGGAGTTTTTAAAACGCTCCCGGCGGCAGGCAGGCAGTAAAACAAGGTTAATCCTTGCTTTTGCAGTACTTGTATTTAATGCCATTACATTGTTTGCCCAAAATGGCTACACCTGCGCCACGGCAATAGACCTTACCACTTTAACAAGCCCAATAAGTGGTACTACCATTGGCGCCGGTAACGAGTACTCTCCGTCATGCCATAGCTGGGGAACGGCTCCTGATGTTTTTTACTCAATACCCGTTCCTGTAGGATACAAGCTTACCATTGGTTTAACGGCTACAAATTATGGTTCTACCCATACACTGTTTTATGGCAATTGCGATTCTCAAACAGAAATTGCCTGCCTTACATCGGATATAATCAACACTACGTGGGAAAACACTACAGGTACCACACAAAACGTGTACTGGGTACAGGATGGCTGGGGTACAAATATGGGTACTTATACTTTAGCATGGTCGTTAGCACCCCCGCCGGTATGCAATGTTCCCAGAAACCCAATGGCTATATTAACATCTGCCACCCTTGCTAACTTAAGCTGGAGTGCACCTGTAACAGGTACAGCGTTAAATTATGAGTATGCTTTAACAACATCTCAAACCGCTCCAACGAATTTTACAACAACTACTGCGACTGCGGTTACTAATGCTACAATAACGGCAAACACAACAAATTATTTGTATGTGCGCAGTAATTGCGGTAATACAGATGGACAAAGTGAATGGTCTGTATACCCTTTTTATTCAGGAATATGTGTGCCTGCCCCTTTAAGCAGGGATGGTAGTGGTATAACTAATGTAACATTAGGCAGCATATACAACGATACAGAGGCAGAAACCAATAATTACTTTAATTATTCTGACCAAATTGCAACCATGGGCCAGGGGGTTACTTACCCGTTAAGCATAACAGTTGCTACTAATAGTGCTTATAATATAAAAGTATGGGTAGACTGGAATGACAACCTTACTTTTGATGCTAACGAAGAAGTATTTACCGCCGTTACAACGGCGGTGCGCACTGCTACAGTTACGGGTACACTTACGGTACCGGCAGGAGCTGCCTTAGGTAACCACCGCATGCGGGTGGGCGCTGTAGCTACATGGAATACTATAACACCCTGTTTTGCAGATTATGGAGGTAGCTTTGAAGATTACACTATAAACGTAACAACCCCGCCAAGTTGTTTTATTCCACAAGGGCTTGCGGTTACAAATACAGGTGCGGGCATATCGACCATAAGCTGGGCAGCACCATCACAGGGTACACCCGCAGGATATGAATATGCCATTACTGCTGCAAGGCAAACCCCTGTAAATGGTGTTGCCGCGGCAGGAACACAGGTTACAGGAGTTACTGTGCCTGTAAATGTTACATCTTACCTGCAGGTAAGGACAAAATGTGGTACTAATGATTACAGCGAATGGGTAGCATATCCGTTTTACAATGGTGTATGTATACCGGCTCCTGTAAGTGTTAATGGTAATGGCATTGTAAATGTAACTATTGGTGCAATAAATAAAACAACTGTTGCTGAACCAGGAAATTATGGCAACTACTCTGACCTTATAGCAAATATAGGCCAGGGAGTTACACAGCCCTTTAGCATTACACTGGAAACGTACACAGTTTATAAAACCAAAATTTGGGTAGACTGGAATAACGATCTTGATTTTAACGATGCGGGAGAAGAAATTTATACGGGTGAGTCTACATCTTTAAATTCTTCAACTATAAACGGAACTTTTGTAGTTCCAGTAAATACACCCATTGGCCAGTACAGGTTAAGAATTGGTGCCACATCAACATTTTATGGCCCAACAACATCTTGCTACACAGGTGCAAACGGCACCTTTGAGGATTATACTATAAATGTAACCCAGGCACCTACCTGCTATGCGCCTACAAATGTTGCAGGCCAGTCTTTAAGCCTTGGTAGCGCAAATATTACCTGGACGGCCCCGGCTCTTGGTACTATACCTGCAGGTTATGAGTATGCTGTAACAGCTACTGAAACACCTCCTGCAAATGGCACCCCAAACCCTACCACAACGGCAACAAATGTTACGGTAACGGCTAATGCAATTAATTACTTGCATGTAAGGACAAAATGTACCGACACTGATTTTAGTACCTGGACAACGGTATCATTCTTTAATGGTTACTGTACACCCGCTCCTACTTTTCAGGGGGGTAATGGTATTACTAATGTAACATTAGGAACAATAAACAATACTACAGATGGCTTTGTTGCCTATACCGATTATACAGCACAAGTAGCAACAATAGGCCAGGGAGTAACGCAGCCATTAAGCATTAGCCTGTTTGTATATGACAGCTATAGCACTAAAGTATGGGTAGACTGGAATGACGACCTTGATTTTGACGATGCCGGCGAAGAAGTTTATACAACACTTTCTCCTGCAACCACAACGGCAACAGTAGCCGGTACTATCACAGTTCCTCTTACAGCTACACTGGGCAACCACCGCATGAGGGTGGGTGCCATACCGGCTACCGTAGGCAACGCTACACCTTGTTATTTTATTGGCATGGGATCTTTTGAAGATTATACTATAAATGTTGTGCCCGGCCCATCATGTTATACACCTACAAATTTAACAGGTCAGTCTAATGCGGCAGGAATTGCAAACATAAGCTGGACCGCACCTGTAAATGGCAACACACCTGCGGGCTACGAATATGCTGTTACAGCAACTAATGAATATCCTGAAACGTTTACAGCTACAGCCGCTACAAGTATTAACAATGTAGCAGTTACTGTAAACGCCACAAGCTACATTCATGTTCGTACAAATTGTGGTAATGGCGATTACAGTGAGTGGGTTAGCATACCATTTTACAATGGAGTATGTATCCCTGCAATAGATTATAGTATCAATCAAGGTATTACAATTGTAAACATAGGGAGTATTAACAAAATAACTCAGGCAGAAACAGGACAATACGGAGACTATACTGCAGAGGTTGTAAATATTGGCCAGGGAGTTTCACAGCCGTTTAGTATCACTATGAATACTTATTCTGCTAATAATATTAAAATGTGGGCAGACTGGAATGACGACCTTGATTTTAACGATGTGGGAGAAGAAATATTCAGTGGGCTTTCAGGAAGCGATAACCCTGTAACTGTTAGCGGTAATTTTACAGTACCTGCAACCGTTACACTTGGGCAACACCGCTTAAGGATAGCTATAAATCCATCATATAATCCGGCACCTACACCATGTGGGCCTATGGCATATGCTTCGGTTGAAGATTATACAATAAATGTAACTATACCGCCAACATGCTTTACGCCAACAAATGCTGGGGGTGTAGCGGTAGCACAGGGCACCGCAAATCTTTCCTGGACGGCTCCTACCCTGGGTACAACTCCGTTAGGTTATGAATATGTAGTAGATACTATTGCAAATGCATCTCCTGATAGCGGAACATTTGTAGCACAACCATTTGTAAATGGCTATACCACTATACAGGATGATATTTTGTACTACGTGCACGTTCGTACTAAGTGCGGCGAAAATAGTTTTAGCGAATGGATAACATCGGCAGCATTTAAATATTTAGCCGGAGAAAACTGTACTACAGCAGTAAACCTGGGCAATTTAACAAGCCCTCACAGCTCATCAACGGTTGGAGCGGTAAATGATTTAATACTTTCATGCGCTAATACTAATGCTGCGCCAGATCTATTTTATTATATAGTAGTTCCTAACGGTTATACCTTAAGAATTGGCGAAACTCAGGACGACTACTTTTCAGCACATACCGCATTTTATGGTGGGTGCGAACCGGCTAACAGGACATTAATATCGTGCAGCACTAACGAGCTGGAAAGTACCACTTGGGAAAACCTGACAGGAAGCTCTAAAACAGTGTACTATGTGCAAAGCGGCTTAAGCACAAGCGCTGGTACGTTTACATTAGCATGGTCGTTAACACCTCCTGCAGCCTGCGATATACCAAGAAACCCACATATCAACCTTACATCTACTACAAGTGGTATGGCAAGCTGGATAGTACCAAATACTGGTGCTCCTACAGGATATGAATACGCGGTTACAACATCTGAAACTGCTCCGGAAAGCGGCACACGTGTTACAGGAACATCTGCTTTAGTTTCAGGTTTTGCTGCAAATACAGATAGTTATCTGCATGTACGATCTGTATGTGGGGACAATGAAGTAAGCGAGTGGGTACGATATGCATTCTTTAGTGGTTATTGCGTTCCTGAAAGCACTACATCTACTGCTCATTATATAACATCGATAACTACAACAGGGGCAATAGTTGACCTTGCAAATACCAGTACAGGTTTTAGCGCATACACTGATTATACAGCAACACAATCTGTTACAACATATGCCGGCGGCTCTTTTGCAATACAGGCAACAGGATCTGTACAAGCAAACGGATACCTTTACAACGTATGGGTAGACTGGAATAAAAACCTTGATTTTACAGATGAGGGCGAAAGGGTAATCAGCGCTACGAGGCTATTGTCTCCGGCTGCTTTAGGTAATATCGCTGTGCCGGTAGGGACGCCTCAGGGCACCTATAGGATGAGGATAAGAAATGCCTTTACAGATACTTTTATCCCTGCATGTGGCGATGTTACATCTGGCGAAGCGGAAGATTATACAATAGTTGTAGGCCCTGCCCCTACCTGTTTCCCTCCATACGGCCTTACCATTAGCCCATCTGATGTTACAACGGCAAATTTAAGCTGGACAGCGCCGATTCAGGGCTCTGCACCTGCAGGATATGAATATGTGTTTAGCACTACAGCATCGGCACCAACCGCTGAAACAATTACTACCGCAACAACATCAACATTTATATTTGATGCGGAGTATGACCCGGCGCAGTCTGTATACCTGTTTGTGCGAAGCACATGTGGCGATGACAATTTTAGTACATGGGTTGGCAGATCTGTTTTAGGTATAAATAATCCTAAAATAGAATCTAATAGCATTATCGTTTACAAAAAGGATAACACTATAAGCCTATCTGCAGCAAATACTTTAATAACTGGTGTTACGATATATGATACCCGCGGAAGAAAACTTTACAGCGAGGAAAACATTAACAATACCCAGGCTACAATTACCGGTATGCAGATACAGCAACAGGTAATAATAATTGAAGTAGCTACACCAAAAGGAAAGGTGAGTAAAAGGATTGTCTTCTAATATATATATTTGTGATTCTATTTTTATGACTAATCCCCATGCCCTGGTGCATGGGGATTTTTCTTTCTTGTAATTGCATAAACACTGTTTAACAGTAATACCAATAATGGAAATTTAACGTAAATCCAAATCTTAAATTTTCCCACTAAATACACTACTTTTACTGTTTTTGAGTTTATATTGCTGTGATGCTTAAAAACAGGCTTTTATGGATGCTTTTATGTTGCGTTTCTGTCATTTACGGGCAGGAAACCCCTACGCCATATAAAACCTTAAAAACTGCCGCCGTGCGCGATACCATACGTATAGACAGTGTGAGCATAAATCCTGCATATTTTTCGCTTCAGGACCATGCAGGTAAACCTGTAGACACCAGCTTTTATAAAATAAATTATAATACCGGCCTGCTAACTTTTAAAAATGGTTTTACCACCCGGGATTCTCTTACCGCAAACTACCTTGCCTACCCCGATTACCTTACTAAAAAATACAGTATCTATAACAGCAGCCGTGTAGTACCTAACGATGCTGATACCGGCCAGCGCTATACTGTAAAGCAGGACTCAAAAAATACATTTAAACCTTTTAGCGGCCTTACTACATCGGGCAGTATTACAAGGGGCGTTACCATAGGCAATAACCAGAATGCCGTGGTAAACTCTAACCTGGACCTGCAAATTACGGGAAAGCTAAGCGATAAAGTAAGCCTGCGTGCCTCAATACAGGATAGCAACATACCCCTGCAGGAAGGCGGCTATTCTCAAAAACTCGACGAGTTCGACCAGATATTTATAGAGATCTTTAGCGATAAATGGAACATTCGGGCAGGCGACCTTTTTCTGGAAAACCGGCAGTCCCGCTTTCTCAACTTTAATAAAAAAGTACAGGGTCTATCTACTACATTCAGTTTTGGAACACCTCAAGCTAAAACCAATATATTTGCTGCCGCAGCCCTCGTGCGCGGCCAGTATGCCCGCAGCACATTTACCGGCACTGAGGGTAATCAGGGGCCCTATAAACTTACCGGAAATAATGGCGAGCTTTATGTACTTGTAGTATCCGGGTCAGAAAGGGTGTATGTAAATGGTATCCTTTTAGAGCGCGGCGAAAATAACGATTATGTTATAGATTATAATGCCGGAGAAATAATTTTTACCTCCTTGTTCCCTATTACCAGCGAGATGCGTATAAACGTAGAGTACCAGTATTCGCAGCAAAATTATACGCGTTTTGTTACCTACGGTGGTGTTACCCATGAGCGGGAAAAATGGAGCGTGGGCGGATTTGTATATTCTGAGAACGATATGAAAAACCAGCCCCTGCAACAAAACCTTACTCCAGAACAGGTGGCAATACTGCAACGGGCAGGCGACAACACCGGCCAAATGATAGCCCCTTCGGCTTACATAGATACTTATAGTGAAAGTAAAGTATTGTACAAAAAGATAAACAGTGGCGGCATAGAAATTTATGAACAAAGCAGCAACCCTGACGATGTTTTATATAATGTACGTTTTACTCTGGTAGGCACCGGCCAGGGTAATTACATTTTAAGTAACCCGGCAGCAATAGGGAAAATATATGAATACATTGCCCCTGTAGACGGTATCCTTAAAGGCAACTATGAGCCGGTTATACGCATTACAGCGCCCGAAAAAATTCAGATTGCCACCCTACTGGGCAAGTACAACCCCAGCGAAAAAACAATTATAGATTTTGAGGCCGGCATTAGCAATAACGACCTTAACCTGTACTCGCCTGTAGATGATGGCAACAACAATGGCCTTGCCGGTAAGCTTAATGCAAAGCAACGACTGTATACGGGTACGTGGCAGGTTGATGCATTTGCTAATTACCAGTTTGTACAAAAGGATTTCAGGACAATAGAGCGACTGTTTAATATAGAGTTTAACCGCGACTGGAATCTTAATAACCTTATTACCACAAATGCTAACCAGAGCTACCTTGTTATGGGGACTACTCTTAAATTACCTAAGAACGGACAGGTAAACTACCAATTAGAAAAGCTCGATTTTTCGAGTGCATTTAATGGCACAAGGCATGTAATAGATGGGCAAATGAAATTTGGCAACCTTTTTCTTCAAAACAGGGGAAGCGTGTTGCAAAGCGATGGCAATTATTCTAAATCAGAATTTATAAGAAACGAGGCTTTGTCTAAATACCATTTTGGCAAAAACTGGGTAGGTGCTACATTACGGCTTGAAGACAATAAGGAAACCATAAAAGCTACAAACCTGCTCTCTGCACTTAGCCAGCGCTTTACAGAGTATGGTGCATTTGTGGGTCGTGGCGATAGCACAAAAGTGTATGTAGAGGTAGGTTACCTGCAACGGGCTAACGATAGTTTGTATAACGGATTGTTGCAAAAGGTGAATACCTCGCGCTCGTATTACCTAAAGTCACGATTAATTAAAACAGAAAAAAGCGACCTGAGCCTTTTTGTAAATTACCGCAAGTTAAAGTTTGAAGATCCTTCTATTGCCAGTGAGCCATCGCTTAACTCACGATTGCTGTACAACGACCGCTACTGGGACCAGTTAATACAGGTTAGCACGGCTTATGAAACATCATCCGGCAGGATTGCGCAGCAGGAATTTACCTACCTGCAGGTAGATGCCGGGCAGGGTGTATACCGCTGGAATGATTATAATGGCAATGGTATACAGGAGTTACAGGAATTTGAGGTTGCCCCTTTTCCTGATCAGGCAATATATGTGCGGGTATATTTACCTAACCAGGTATACAGAGGTACCCACCAAAATAAGTTTTCGCAATCGCTTACCTTAAACCCTAACCAATGGCAAAACAAAACCGGGATAAGGAAACTGCTTTCTTATTTTTATAACCAAAGCTCCTATTTAATAGATCGTAAAATTCAACGCAAAGCTAATAATTTCGACCTTAACCCTTTTTCTACCAGCGAGAACGACTTGCTTGGCCTTAACTCGTCGTTTAGGAACAGCTTATTTTATAACCGTGGCAAGCAAAAACATTCTATTACCTATACCTATTTAAGCAACCGTACCAAAAACCTGCTTACGGTAGGATCTCAGGATGCCGAAATACTTTCGCACCAGTTGCAATATGCACACCTAATACAAAAAACATGGCTGCTAAGTTTTGCCGGTCAGGAAGGGAAATCATCCAGTGTAGCAAAAGAATATGTAGGTAAAGATTATACTGTAAACAACTATCAGCTTGGCCCTAAGGTATCATACATCTTTTCGCGCAATGCGAGTTGGGATGTGTTTTATGAATATCAAAACGGGAAAAATAAAATTGGCGATATGGAAACATTGCATCAGCAGCGTTTTGGCACATCGTTTACTTATGCATCTCAGAAACAATTTACCGCCAGTGGAGAATTCTCGGTATATAAAAATGATTTTACCGGAAACCAAAATAGTGCTGCAGCCTACCAGATGCTTAAAGGCCTTCAGCCCGGGCAAAACCTTACCTGGCGTTTGCTCCTGCAAAAAAACCTAACCCAGTTTCTCGACATTAACGTTAACTACCAGGGCCGTAAAAGCGAAACCAGCAGTACCATACATACCGGCAATATACAGTTACGCGCCTATTTTTAAAATAAAAAAAGCTCCCTGATAACAGAGAGCCCTTCCAAAAATTAGAACTATGGGTGAGTTAGTTAGAACTACTTATTGTTTTACTACCCTTACAGCTGCTGTACGTCCGTCGGCAACGGTAACTTTAAACAGGTAGATTCCCGTATTAAAGCCTGAAATGTTTATTGAGGCAGTATTGCTGTTTATTTTTTGAGATAGTACTTCCTGTCCTAACAAGTTAATAACAGCAATATTGCTAAGCTGCGCCTTATGAGCAATTGTTACAACATCCGATGCAGGATTAGGGTATACAGCAAGTTCCTGCAGGCTTAGAGTATCTGTAGCTAAAACATCGCTAAATGTGTTACCAATACTATAGCCCCTGTTACCTCCGTGATTAGCCAGACTAAATGATGCCGATGCACCACGTGCAAAAGCAAAATCTATGGTCCCGTTATTGTAATTAAAGGTATAATCATTTGCGCCGCCTACAAAAGCCCTTGTAGCAACAATTGTTCTTGTAGTCCCTACCACAGTATTAGAGGTTACTGTCCAGTTGTTAGTATCTGCAGATGGAGTAACACCCACACCGCCCATAGTACCATCTATAAGAGTAGTACCATTGTAGTAAACCATATCCTGCCCCGACTCCATACCCTGGCCTTCGGCAAATGAGCCAAACTGTAAAGCAAACCACCTGTTAGACGGCCCACTAAGGGTTAATGTAGCAGTAGATGTGGTATTGTTAAGGAGTACTTCGGCTGTCATTCCTGATAACAGGCTAACAGACCCTGTAGATTTAGATTGAGCATATGCCCCAAGGCCGATAAGAAGCAATGCAGATAAGAGTAATGATTTTTTCATGGTTATTTTTTTAAGAGATTAATAATTTCATTGTTTTTTGTAAAAAGGGCATAATCGTAAGGTGTTTTTCCTTCTTTATCTGCCGCTAACGGATTTGCCTTGTATTGCAATAACAATTTTACAAGTTCTGTTTTTTGAAATTGTGCTGCATAAACCAATGGTGTAACACCCAGAGAATCTCCAATATTAGGATCTGCTTTGCGCAATAACAGTGCTTTAGTAACATCAAGATTTCCTTTTATTACAGCAGCTGCCAGTGCAGTACCGTTAGAACTGTTGTAGTTTACATCTTTTACATTTTGAGCAAGATATTCGGCTACAGGATTGTTGCTGCGATAACAGGCAAGGATAAGAGGCGTAAAACCAGAAGGGTTTACTGCATTAATAGTATCCTTATTTATTTGCACAAGCATCTTTATCTCGTCTACCGTGCCGCTTCGCGCAGTATCAAACACATCCTTGGTTTGTGCATTGCTACAGGCACTTATTAATAAGATAAAGGCAAATATCTTTTTCATGGTATTATTAATTTGTTAGTTGTAACTCGTAGGTAACTTCTATTTTATCGGCCACTTTTTTACTTACCAAAGCCGGTATCTCTATTGCAAAATCTTTAGGCTGTACCATAAGACTTCCGGTAATGGTAATTGTATTGCCCGACTTTGATATCTTAGCCGCATCTGTAACCTTTACCGTCTTACCATGCAGGGTTAAGTCGCCGTTAACAGTATAAGGCTTAGCATCGGCAGTAAGCTTAGCAACATCAAGCCCGTCTACCTTACCTTTAAAAGTAGCCTTTGGGTATTTATCAGATTCTACGTAGTTTTCATTAAAATGCTCTTCCATCAGGGCCACTTTAAACCTAAAACCTTTCATTAGGGCAAGCACGGCAATATTACCTGTTGCAGGCTGCAAGATAGCCGAAGCTGTTTTGTTCTCTCCCGCTACCTCTTCAAACGATGGTACCGATGCCTCAAAACGTATCACACCCGTCTTAGTGCTGTATTTTTGCGCATAAAAGCAAGTGCTTACCACAAGCATCAGGATTGTAAATATTACTTTAATCTTTTTCATAGCAATCTTAATTTAATTTTCTAAAAGCCCATCGGCATTCCATTGTAATATCAGGTCTATATTATTTTGAGACATACGCCCTGTTGATGGCATAGCCCCATTTTCGCCGTTTTGCCGTTGTATCCTGTCCAGCAAGTCGCTGTTTTGCACAGCATCTTTAACCTCGGCATAGTTAGTAAGTGGCCTAAAGCCTGCAATGCTGCCTGTAGCATGGCAACTGGTACAATTTGCATCTATTATTGTTTTTATCTGCCCGGTGTAGGTTACGTTGCCGTTTACAATTACAGGCACCTCTATGTCTTCATACGTGTGGGTGTCGCAACTGTATAAAGCCAGTGCCAAAAATGGTATGTATATAAACTTCTTCATCATTATCAACTTTAAAAAACCCTGTATAAATTAAACCCAAAGTAAAAATCGCCTTTGCCCCAGTTCCCTGCCGCATTGGTTATGTAGCCACTCTCTGTCATAGACTGCGAGTTAGTAAATATTAACTGAAAAATATGTCCGCCGGTTTCAATATCAAGCCCTACAGATAAAGGATTCACATAAAAATCAGGCCTGTCGGCATTATACACATACTCAACGTTAACCGATAATCTTTTGGTAAGTTTCATCCTGCCACCGGCACCTAAAGAAAATTGCTTATCGTTCTCTAAAGCGGGGTTATACAGGTTGCGGTGTATGTAAGACGGCACTAACTCCAGCGAAAAGCGTTCTGAAAATTTTCGCGATATAAGCAACTGGCTTACATAAGTTAGCCTGTCGCCAAACGCAATTTTGGGGTATTGCTCTTTTTCGAGCTGCGAGTTAATATCTATTGTTTCATAAAGCGCAATATCTACAGGGAAGTTAGCGTTTTGGCGTACAAGCCTAACTTTTGCCGATGTTTCGTATGTTTTAAGCATTGTATGGCGCGACGCACTTACCGATAGCCAGTTAGTTACACCATATACCCCACCCAGTTTTGTAGTTGCACCATCGAGGCCAAAAAATTCATCGATACCGTTCTTAACAGTTCCAAACCTGTGCGATACCAAAAAATAAAACTCTTTAGCAGCAGGCATTTTTGTAGTTTGCAACGTTACAATTTGCAACCCTTTAAAGGTTGCTGTAGCATAAGTATCCTGCACCTGTGTAGAATCCAGTTGGGTAAGGAGGTCATCCTGGGCATAAATGGCCACAGTGAAAAAAAAGCAAAAAACGCTTAGAAAAAACTTCATACTATATTATGGTTTTAGTGTACACTGATCCAGTTTTACCTCGTTAAATAATTCGTCATACCCTATACACCTGCCTTTTATGGTTACCATTTTTGAATTTGCAGGAACGGAAGGCTTTTTATCAAAGCAACATATAATTACCGAATTGATTGTAACAACAGAATCTGTAACCTGTGTAACAGCCCCTGTAATTTGTATGGTTTTATTTAAATAATCGGTATTTGCTTTCTCCTGGTTGTTTGTATACTGGTACACCAGCTCATCTGCCGTGATGGTAAAGGCAGGAGCTTCTTCGCTAATATTTCTTACGTCTTTATATAAGTAGCCTTTATAAAGCCAAAGCCCTGCTAAGAGCACAACCGCAATACTAATTATTATGACTTTTTTACGCATGGTTAAATGTTTTCCTGCTCAAAAGTATTTAACCTTGCGCCTGTAAAAGAAAAATATAAGTCAACGGTACCTTTGATTTAGAATTCGCAGGCTCTTGCCGAGAATTTGCAGTTTCTGGAAATTGGGCAAAAAAAAATACAGCCATAGCTGTATTTAATATATAATATGTAGCGGTAATGTTAATTGAATGCTGTTTTCTCATTAGCCTTAAAAACATTACATTGCATAACATATGCCTTTGTAAAAGCTTTTAAATCATTAGGTTGGGCAGCATAATTTTTTATAAGGAATGCTTTATCTTCTTTAATATCGCTGGTGTAACCTGTTATCCAGGGCACATTATCCTGAATGTTAAGGCGTATAAGCCGTGCCTCATAATTATTGGGTGCTTTTTTTATGGCAAGTTCTAATAAACCGGTACCGCGGTTAAAGAGGCGGGTTTTACTAAACAAGCCGCTTTCATATTTGGCTAAAAGCACTATAGATGCCGCTTTATATGCCAGTACAGTATGGTTATCATGATTTTCGTTAATGTTTTCGAGGGTTTTATAAAAAGCATCTGCACTTACCTGAGATGTTGCCGCACTAATATAATCAGCACGCAGGGCAGACAACTCCGGTACAGGATTTATAAAAAGTAATAAAAAACACAACGACAGTAACTTCATACATTAAAAGTAAGGTTTATAATGGCAAATAAAAGCAATCCTGCTAAGTTATGCTATAACCCGGCATAAATAATTTATAGTAATAAACAATTACAATGCCATTAAGTATTATACACCTAATATGTTATAATGAGTTAAGGAATGCCAATAGGTCTTCCCTATCCTTAGCCGATAGTCTTTTAAATTTTTGTTTGGCCTGCTCTGCCTCGCCTCCATGCCATAGTATGGCCTCGGTTGCGTTGTTGGCACGCCCATCGTGCATAAATTTAGTATGTCCGTTTACGGTATTTACCAAACCCATACCCCACAAGGCAGGTGTGCGCCACTCGCTGCCACTGGCAAGAAAATCAGGAGCATTATCTGCAAGGGCTGGGCCCATATCATGCAAAAGCAAATCGGTGTACGGGCGAATGGTTTGGTTACGCATACCGGCAATAGCATGGTCACCGCCCGTTTGCATTTTAGGTATATGGCAGGCTACACAGTTTAAGTCGCCAAAAATTTGCTTACCTCTCAGCACATTTTGCTCTTTATAGTTGCGCCTTACGGGCACAGATAGTGTTTGGCTATACACCACAACCCTGTTAAAATTAAGGTCGGGAATTTCGGGGCTGCCACCATTGGGTATGGCATCGCAGTCTACACCGGGAGGACAGTTTTCGTTAGGAAAAAGATAGGATGTAATACCCATATCGCCAGAGAATGCTGCTGCCACCTGTTGCTTTACATTGGGCTGGTTAGCTTTCCACCCAAAGCGTCCCATTTTTAGGGAGTTGCTCTCAATATCATATACATAGTTTGCACGGCCGGATATACCATTACCATCGCTGTCGTTCTCATCTGCAAAACTTAAAAGGGTTGACTGAGGTACAGCCTCAAGCAGGCCAAGGCCAATAATCTGGTTAGCAATACGTGGCGAAATAAGTAGATTGCCCGATAAACTGCCATAGCCCAGGTCGTAAATACGATATACAGGTTTTTGCAACGTTACTGTAGTGCCATCATTAAAAATTTCAGGAATAGCCTCATAAGTAATGCCAATATGGCCTTTAACAGATGGGCCTATAATGGCATTATCCTGCAGCTGATGCCCGTAGATGGGATCTGGCAGGGAGCTACCATGCGCATCCGATCCCGGAAGGCTTAGCCTTAAAAGCAGGCCTTTGCCAAATTCGCCATCAAAAGCGGGCGGGCGGCCACGACCGTCTTTAAAGTGGCAGTTAGAGCATGAGGTTGCATTATAAAATGGCCCAAGCCCGTCGCGCGCTGTGGTAGATGATGGGGCAGATACCCAACTTTGTCGAAATAAGGAGTTACCCACGCCAAAATCGTCCTGCTGAGTTGTTGTTAATGTAGCCGATGCAAAACCAAAAGCTTCCTGGGTAGCATTAAGAACCGTTGAAGACCCTCCGGATAATTGCTCACCCTCTTCAGCCATTAGCGGTACATATTCATCTTCATTTTTACTACAGCCGGTAATTATCAGGCTAAGAAGCAACAAGCAGGTAATCAGATTTTTATTCATGATAATTTAAAACACAAAAGAGTGCCGCAAATGTACGGCACTCCTTTATTATAATTTTATAAAATATAGTTATTCTATACCATTAACCACTATACCAAGTGCACCCGCACCGGCAAGAAGGTTTTGAGACAATACACGTATTTCATCTGCCGCCGCTTTTACCTTAGCACCTTCTGTAGATGTTTCCCTGTTTGCAATAGCAAGGTCAAACGGAGTTAAGATGGCTGCAACTTTAGTTTTAGCACTGTTAGCAGATGTATTTGTACTTGTAAAAATATCGTTGCTTGCTCCTTTTACAAGGTCTTCTAACGATGGCCCGTCTATAGAACCATATTTACCCTGGTACACATTTATAACACCCTGCAGGTTAAGGGCAATGTCACGGTGTGTGTTATCGCTAAAGCAAGAATGCTCATCTTCCTGAAGTCCGTCAAGCAATGCAACCATCATGCGTTCTGTAGGAAGTTCAGAATCAGATAGTGTTATTATACCTAAGTAAATATTGGTAAGTGCCACATTTTTATCAAGTGCAAGGAAAGTATTCCTGTAAGCGCCTCCCGGTTTCCATTGTTGTACAAGGTAATCAAGGTTATCTGTAAGCAGGTCTGCGCATGCATTAAGGTAGTCGCGCCTTCTTGCTTCGTTATCTGCTGTAGTGCCATTGTTTATATAATCAGTATAAGCTCTTTGTCCCGGCTTATTTTCTATTGGCGCAGTAAGGTCCTGGCCCCAAAGTAAAAATTCTATAGCATGGTACCCTACACTAATACTTGCTTCGCTATCGGCACCGTTAAGGTCGGCAAGAACAGCTTTGTTTATAGTAGGATAAAGGTCGGCACGATTAATAATTCCGTTATTCACTACAGTATTAGTTTCAGTATTCATTACATAATCAATGTAATTTTCATCCAGGGGCCATGAGTTAATAAGCCCTTCCGGAGCTTGATAATCTTCATTATCGATTGGGCCGTTTGCAAAACGGAAAGCCTCAGATGTACCATAGCTCTCCCTTGATTCTTTCCACTTTGTTTTTGCAGCTGTAAAATTAGCAGCAGTAGGGGTAGCGGTAAAGGTGGTTATAGCTGTTTCCAGTTCAACGGCATCATCATAAGCATCTTTATAATTCTGGTAAACAATATTAGCATAGTTTTCTACAACGGCTGCTTTAGCAGCATCGTTATTAGTGTTATTATTGTCGTCATCACTACATGCAGCCACAAACAAGCCGATTGCAGCAAGAAGCGTAAGGCTAAGGGAAATTTTCTTCATGGTTATGTGTTTTCTTATTTAGATTTATTAAAAACAACGCAAAATTAGAAACTTTTAATACATGACCAAATAAAAGACTCCCAAATTTTGACTTACAGGCAAAATTATTTAGAATTAATATACTTAAGTACATGATGTTTCATACTTTTGCCAAAATTTTTACAATGAAAAAATTATTTATAGCCTTTGCAGTTATTGCTTTTGCAGCAGGATGTTCGTCCGGCGATAATAATGATAACGTAACTTCAGGAAGTTATGACAGGACAGCTATGCTTACCAGCTGGGCAGATAATATAATTATTCCCGCCTTTACAAATTACCAAAGTAAAGTAAATGCATTATCCGAAAAAACAGCCACTTATACCGCTACCCCCACTACAGATAATCTTGTAGCATTAAGGGCATCTTGGCTTGCTGCATATAAAGCATACCAGTATGTGGCCATGCACGATATTGGTAAGGCATCTGAACTGTACTTAATAGAATCTACCAACATTTTCCCTACAGATGTTGCCGGAATTACGGCTAATGTAGCATCGGGCAATTATATATTTACACAACCGCTACAGTATTCCCGCCAGGGGTTCCCCGCATTAGATTTTTTAATAAACGGCCTTGCAGCTACCGATGCAGAAATTGTAACTTACTATACTACCAATGCCCGGGCAACGGCATATAAAAAATATGTAACCGATGTGGTTGCCAAACTTAAGACCACTGCCGATGCTATTGTAGCCGACTGGAACGGTAGTTACCGTGCTACATATATTGCAAATACAACCACATCTATAAGTGGTGCAATAGGACAGACCACCAATAACTTTATTAAAAATTACGAAAAAGATGTGCGTTTTCCTAAACTGGGCGTACCGGCAGGTCTTTTTAGCAATGGCACTACCTACCCTGATAAAGTAGAGGCATTTTATAAAAAAGACGTGAGTAAAGAATTACTTGCAGATGCTATAAAGGCATCTCACGACTTTTTTAACGGCAAGAACTTTACAACCGGCGCAGAAGGCCCAGGCCTAAAAGGCTACCTTGATGCTGTAAATGCCGGTGGCAGCACGCCGCTTAGTGGTGTAATAAACAGCAAATATACTGCTGCACTGAATGCGGTGAACGCGCTTAACAACAACCTTTCGTTACAAATTACAACAGATAATGCTGCTGCCGTAAATGCTTATAACGCTGTACAGCAGGTTGTGATTTTTACTAAAGTAGACATGCTTAACGCACTACATATCCCTATAGATTATGTAGATGGCGATGGCGACTAAACCATGCTACAACTTAAGGCATATTTAAACTCCTATACTCATGCTGCAACGCTTGCCTTTTTCAGGCTGGCGTTTGGGCTTATGATGTTTTTTGGCATTGTTCGTTTTATGAGCTATGGCTGGATAGATAAGTTCTATATACAGCCTGTTTTTCATTTTACATACTATGGTTTTAGCTGGGTTAAGCCTTACGGTTTATTTACTTACAGCGCTTTTATTTTGTGTGGAATATCTGCACTTATGGTAGCGGTGGGATATAAGTACAGGACAGCTATAATCCTGTTTTTTATTACATTTACCTATACCGAGCTTCTTGATAAAACCACCTACCTTAACCATTATTACTTTGTATCGGTAATAAGTTTTGTAATGATATTTTTACCAGCCAATGCCTATTTTTCGGCAGATGCCTATAAAAATCCTGCCAAAGCTTTTACACAAATTCCGCGCTGGACGACAGATATACTTAAACTATTACTTGCCATCGTATACATTTATGCCGGCCTTGCCAAGCTTAATTCCGATTGGCTTTTTAATGCCATGCCGCTTAAAATATGGCTGCCCGGCAATGCCCACCTGCCAGTTATTGGCCCAATGCTTACTAAGGAATGGGTGGCGTATACCTTTAGTTATGCAGGCGCTGTCTATGATTTAGGTATTGTATTCCTGCTACTTTACAAACGCACCCGCTGGTTGGGGTTTACACTGGTGGTAATCTTTCATATCCTTACAAAAATATTATTCCCCATCGGTATTTTTCCGTATGTAATGATTGTAGCATCATTGCTGTTCTTTTCTGCCGGTTTTCATATAAAAGTATTGGGTTACATTGCACAATTTTTAAAAATTCCATTTAACCCTTCGGCGGAATCCAGAACAAAAGCTGTGCCTAATACAGCCCTGTACAATTTTAAGATTGTTTTTTTGGCAGCCTTTATACTGCTGCAGTTGGCATTCCCTTTCCGTTACCTGTTGTATCCGCAGGAATTGTTCTGGGCCGAAGAAGGCTTTCGGTTTTCATGGCGCGTTATGCTTATGGAAAAGGCCGGCTATGCCGAATTTATGGTAACCGACCCTGTAACCGGAAAAGGGCTTACTGTGGATAACAGCAAATTTTTGACACCGTTTCAGGAAAAGCAAATGTCTTTTCAGCCCGATTTTATACTGGAGTATGCCCATTTTTTACACGACCATTACCAGGCACAGGGCATGCACGACCCCGAAGTACGGGTAAGCAGCTATGTAGCGCTTAACGGCCGCCTGAGTACATTATATATAGACCCAAACGTAAACCTTGCTAAACAAGATGAATCATTTTTGCACAAAACCTGGATACTGCCATTTAAGGATACTATTAAAGGTTTTTAGCTGCCTGCTGTTATTACTGTCGGTTTCAGGAATGGCTCAAACTATTTCTGGTACGGTAACCAACAGCGATGGCGAAAAACTGGCACAGGCCGAGGTTATAAACCGCACTACAAACAGCCGCGTTACCACAGGTAATGATGGCAGCTTTGCCATTACCGTTACGCAGGGCAATAACCAGATAGCGTTTTATAAAGATGGGTACCAGTTCATGGAGCAAACCATTGCATCATCTCAAACCAACATTGCTATATCCCTCCAAAAGGTTATAGAGCTTAATGAGGTAGTGATCCAGAAAGAAAAAGACAAATTCTTTGCACTGGGGCATCTTAAGGATATTGAGGAAACCGCTATATATGCCGGTAAAAAAACCGAGGTTATTGTGCTGGATAAAATAATGGCTAATAAAGCCGTAAATAACGCACGCCAGATATTTGCGCAGGTAGTGGGGCTTACCATAAACGAATATTCTAACGGGGGGCTGCAGCTAAGCATAGGCGGCCGTGGGCTGGACCCTAACCGTACCTCTAACTTTAACACCCGCCAGAATGGGTATGATATGAGTGCCGATGTTTTAGGCTACCCTGAAAGTTACTACACCCCCCCTACCGAAGCCCTCGAAGAAATTCAGGTAATACGCGGCGCGGCATCATTGCAGTACGGCACACAGTTTGGCGGGCTTATAAATTTCAAATTAAAATCGCCCACTGCAAAACCCATTGAAGTTGTTACAAGAGCCACGGCGGGCTCTTACGGGCTGCTAACCAATTTTACATCGGTTAGTGGTACTAATGGCAAGTTTAGCTATTACACCTTTTTTAATTACAAGGAGGGGAATGGTTTCCGTCCTAATTCGGCATTTAGCAGCAGGAACTTTTTCATGAACCTGAACTACCAGTTTACCCCAAAAACATCGCTGCATTTTGATTATACAATGTTCGATTATCTGGCAAAACAACCCGGCGGGCTTACCGATTATATGTTTAGCCAAAACATGTTTCAGAGTAACCGGACCCGTAACTGGTTTGATGTTAACTGGAATTTATTTGCCTTGCGCCTAAAGCATAAATTTACAGAACAATCAGATTTTTCGTTACAGCTCTTTGGGCTCGATGCCAGCCGGAAAACCGTTGGCTTTCTTGCTAACCGTGTAGTCAGTACCGATGTACCCAATACAGAACGCGACCTTATTACCGGTAAATTTGTTAACTGGGGAGCCGAGGCACGCTACCTGCAAAAGTATAGTTTTAAAAACCAAAGCAGCGCCCTGCTTGTGGGTGCTAAATATTACCAGGCACGCAACGCCGCTACACAAGGGCCGGGCAGCGGTGGCACAGGTGCCGATTTTAATCAGGACAACAACGCCTTTCCGCTATACAGGAGCCAGAGCGACTATACTTACCCTAATATAAACTTCTCGTTTTTTGGGGAAAATCTGTTCAGGCTATCTAATAAATTTACGGTAACACCGGGCTTTAGGTTCGAAACGATACGCACGCAGGCAGAAGGGTACTACCGACAGATTAACCTTGACAATGCAGGCAACGTGCTGCTTGATGAAAGGCATGAAGAAGATGTTGTAAAGAACAGAAACTTTGTATTGCTGGGCATTGGCCTAAGTTATAAGCCAACCACCAACACCGAATTTTATGGCAATATATCTCAAAATTACCGGTCGGTTACGTTTAATGATATCCGTACGGCTAATCTTGGTGTAGTGGTAGACCCTAACATTACCGACGAAAAAGGTTTTACAACTGACGTAGGCGTAAGAGGTAAAATAGATGATCGCTTTTCATTCGATACCAGTGTTTATGCCTTGCTCTATAAAGACAAGATTGGCGAGTTTCAGGCACGTAACCCTAATGGTGGCGGTGCGCCTGTGCGCTACAGGACAAACATTGGCAACGGGATTACCTACGGCTGGGAAATTATGGCCGACTGGAACATTGCCAAAACATTCTTTAAAGAAAACGATTCGTTTTCATGGAATGTATTTGTAAACAATGCCATTACAAACTCCCAATACTTTAAAAGCAGAATTGCTGATGTAGACATAAAAGGCAATGATGTAGAGTTTGTACCGTTGTTTAATTTAAAAACAGGTACTACAGCAGGATATAAAAACTTTGCGGCGAGCCTGCAGTTTACTTATTTATCATCTCAGTTTACAGATGCCGGCAACACGCCAACAGATAATTCTCAGGAAAATCCGTATGGTATTTTTGGAGAGATACCATCGTATTATGTAGCAGATTTTTCGGCGTCGTATAAGTGGAGGCGTTTTAAACTGGAGGCCGGCATCAACAATTTTACCAATAATTACTACTTTACCCGCAGGGCAACGGGGTATCCGGGGCCTGGCATTTTACCGTCGGATCCGCGTACTTATTATACTACATTGCAGTTTAGTTTTTAGATTAACTAAATGGCACTATCTATTTTTATTTATCGCAAATTACTTCTTAGCGTTTTATGCATATATTTAAAGCTGCAAAAGTTCTTATATATACTGCCTAAGCCAGCTAGATGATTACTATCCTTTCGGGATGCTGTTGCCTAACCGCCATGCTAACACCCCAGAATACCGTTATGGGTTTCAGGGTCAGGAGATGGATGATGAGATTAAAGGCGAGGGTAACAGTTTAAATTATACCTTTAGGATGCATGATCCGAGGATTGGCAGGTTTTTTGCAATAGATCCTTTGGCGAAGGAGTATCCTTTTTATTCGCCATATCAATTTAGCGGAAATTCTCCTGTTGCTGGAATAGATGTTGAAGGTTTAGAATTAAAAATAACCAATACCGTTTTTACAATGGAAGTTAATAAAGGAACGTCTACTTTAAAAGCCGAAGCTGACTTTAAATTGACTTTTAAAATATTGAATTTTACCGGATTAAAGCTTACAGGCACCGATCAGGTGTTTAATATGGCGACAACAAGAGCTAGGAACGTTTTTTCTGACAAATCAGGCACGGGTACCTTCATCACTCCATTGGATGGAAAGGGCGATATTCTGTCAAAACCTATAAATTTCAAAATGAATGCAAAATTTAAGGATTTATCAATATCTTACGTTAATATCAATTCTTATAAAGAAGTTAAAGATGATGATTTGGTAATATTGCTGGTTGATAAAGCTTTAAAAGGAACAAAAGGTGAAATTAATGCCTTGGCTTATGTGAATTGCATAGGGTGCAATATTATGATAGTCAACATTGACAATCCAGGATTTAAACTTAAAAAAAGTAATGGAGAAGTAAATTTTAATATTCAGCAGGTAGTTGCGCAAAATATAGGGAAAGTAATTTCTCATGAAATCGGCCATATATTTGGTCTAGAAGATCAATATGTGAACTCGGGGAAAGGGGGTATAGCGAAAAAGGGATACGAAAATAACGTTATGTCCGTAGAATTAGGTTCAGAAATTACAGTAAAGCAAATAGCAGAGATATTATATTCTGCGTATTTAGAAATTCTACAGGATAAACATACAAAGAATGTGACAGGTAAAGATGCACCAGCCGGTGAAGCCAAGAAACAATTATTAGAAGTTATTGCGGATGAAAAATTACCCAAAAAATAAAATTACTATATTTCTGGTTTTATATTTAATAATACAGACTAGTTGTAAAAACAATGATAGAGAATATGTAAAGATTATTGGCTCTAAGACATTATCTAAATCAATTTATAAAAAAAATTCAAATATCGAAAATGGTAAATATTTATATGATAATAAAGGAAATTTAACTACTGATATTTTAATTCTCGAAGACAGTGACACAGTTTTTAGATATGAGATGACCGTAAGAAATTCTAGTAAGCAAATAGTTTATTTTTGTGAGTATAAAAATGGGTTAATCCTGAAGGAGTTTGACTTTTTCATATTTAAAGGCACCAGTATTGAAAATGGATCGTTTTTGTATAGGAATTATTGTTTTTATTGTCATATTTATAACAAATCATCTATTGGCCAATCCAAAAGAAAAATGTCCAAGTTAAGTAAAGAAAATATTATTTCAGGATATCTATATTCTAAAGAACATGACTCAATTCCGCAATTAACAAAAATTCAATTGTTAGCTTTAGTTAAATATATAAGAACATGATAAGCAGTTATTATAATGAGTCACTTTTATTTACGTCAAGATTAATAAATTACACCAATACCAACCTAATTTATGTGCCTAAATTGGTAGTTTGTTTGGCAGAACTTAAAATTAAGCGTCTTGTTTACCATGTACCTAATCCCCCGCTAGCGAGAGCCTCTTGGCTCGTGCCGGTAAAGGGTAATGTTAAATCATGTAAGCCTCAAGCTTACCATGAACTTTATCAATCTCTCTATCCATATATCCCTGGGCATAATGCACGTGACGATTAAAAGAGCCGCTTGCTGCACTATGCCCGCTTAAGGATAGGAACCGATATCTATATCTATTATATTTGAACTAAAATGTATAGATGAAAAAAGTATCGCCAATATTGCCCTTATTTAAACAATTTATAAAAGAAACTGAAACAGGTAAACGGCTTAAAAAGAATGGTGAACGTATTAAGCCACAATCTATACAAAACTATTATTATGTAATGCAAAATATGGTGCAGTTTAGCACTGACTGTAGATTTGAATTAAGAATATGTGACGCTGGCAAGCTTAATGCCCGTGAGTTGCTTAGCGAGAAAAATTATTGGAAAAAGTTTTATACCAAGTTTACGGAGTTCTTATATAAAAAAGGGTGTTTTGATAACTATGTAGGCAATAATATTAAAACAATAAGAGTGTTTTTTAACTACTTAAAAAACGATAAGGACTTTGCTACCGGCGATTTCCAGAGGTTGTTTTATGTACGTAAAGAGGAGATAGATATTTTTGTACTATCTCCAGATCAGTTAAAGTTCCTGATCCATAATAAAGAATTTGAGCAAAGCCTTATTCCATCTTTGCGGCGTATAAAAGATATCTTTGTTTTTGGTTGTACAACTGGGCTCCGATTTTCTGACATATTTTTACTAACCAATAAAAATATCGAACAGAGTAATGGCGAATGGTATCTAAGACTTAAATCGCAAAAAACAAAAACCTTTAGCCTTATAAAATTACCAAGTTATGCCATAGATATTTATAAAAAGTATAAACCCGATAACAGCAGGCAGCCCTTATTTGCCACTATAAGCCTGTTTAATTTTAATAAGAGCCTTAAACAAATAGGCGAACAAGCCGGTTTTACAACCATAGTAGAGATATCTCGTGAAAGACAGGGCAAGACTAAAAAAATAGCTCAAAACACTAAAACAGTTAATAATCGCTTTTGCGACAAGATGAGTTCTCACATGATGCGCCGCACCGCTATTACCACCCTTTTAATTTTAGGCATGCCAGAGCATTTAGTACGTAAAATAAGTGGGCATAGCGCAGCAAGCGGCTCTTTTAACCGCTACGTGCACTATGCCCAAGGATATATAGATAGAGAGATTGATAAGGTGCATGATAAGCTTGAGGTTTACATGATTTAACAAGTTGCGCACCATGATAAACCATGAACTATACCAAGGCAAGGAATCAGATATAAGGACTATGCTTACAGCGTTTGACCATAAGACTGTAGAAGAGTTTAACGGGTTCTATAACCATATTTTAGAATCGGTTAGCAAGGCTTAAATATAAACAACAATCTCCCCGAGCCGGGGAGATTGTTGTTTACTTAAACCAGAACTATTGAATCTAAAACATCATTACCGCCTATACGCTTTATCTTTTTGGCAAAAGGTATACGGCTACTGTTGGGGTTAGAAGGATAAATTGTTTTGTTTCAATGAAAGTTTTTCCACCAACATATCTGCAACACAAACTCACATTTAAATAATTATTTCAGCGAGCCAATATATTGGTTGTTATTAGTTTCCAGTAAATACCATCCTTAATGTAAATTTATAGTTCTGCGACATCTGTTTAAGCAGTTATACATAGAAATGTACCATCTACAGTTTAACACATTACTGATGATACTAGCACATCCGATATACTACACTAGCTTAATATCAATCTGGTTTAATTTATTAACGGGTATATTTTTAATTAGGTTCTCTGATTTATAGATAATCACATTTTTGTCTATACTCTTTTCATTAAAAAAATATAAATATAAATTGTCGTAGGGGGAATATACTTCTCTATAATCCCCATATTTATTAACTAAATCTGAAAAGCTAATGGATAATTTACCGATAAAGGTCACCTGTTTTAGAACATCATTTTCAATAGATAAGACTATTTTTATAAATATTTTATTTGCAGGCTCTATTACTACAGTACCAAACTCATTTTTATAGGTCTGTCTTCCTAGTTCACTAATTACGTGGTTAATATTATCTTTACTATCCCTTAGAAAATTTATAACTTGCTCTAAAGTTAATGCGTTAAATTCAGTAATCTCATTAATCATATTTTATTGTTTTACTTCCCCCCGCTAGCGCGAGCCTCTTGGCTCGTGCCGATGAGTAGCTATATTGCATTAGTCGTGTAAGCATTCTTTTGTACGCAATATAACGTTTTCATATAGCCCCTCACCTTATAGAGTAAATAGTTATAAAATTACTCTCACCTTTTTGTTTTTTTGTTCTTTATATTTAACCATCAAAAAAATTTATATTTGCTGTATGGATAAAAGCACAAACCCCATAGGATTATTCGACTCCGGTATAGGTGGCACGTCTATATGGAAAGAGATACACCGCCTTTTACCTAACGAAGATACCGTTTACCTTGCAGACAGCAAAAACGCTCCTTATGGGCCACGTTCTAAAGATGAGATAATAGAACTGAGCTTTAAAAATACTGATTATTTACTGAGCAAAGGCAGCAAAATAATTGTTGTCGCCTGCAATACCGCCACTACCAATGCTATTGAAGAGCTGCGTGCCAACTACGACGTTCCTTTTATAGGCATAGAGCCCGCCATTAAACCTGCAGCCATACACACTAAAACTAACGCTATAGGCATACTTGCCACACAAGGGACACTATCGAGCGAATTGTTTAACAAAACTGTAGCCGGCTTTACCAATGTTGATGTTATAGAACAGGTAGGTACTGGCCTTGTTACGCTGATTGAAAATGGCCAATTAGAGTCGGAAGAAATGCATGAGCTGTTAATAAAATACCTGCACCCCATGATTGCCGCTAATATAGACTACCTTGTTTTGGGTTGTAGCCACTACCCTTACCTTGTGCCGCAAATACGCAAAATAGTGCCGGAGCATCTTACAATTATAGACTCCGGCGAGGCGGTGGCAAGACAGACAAAAAAGATACTGCAAAAACACGGGCTGCTAAATCTTGAGGAACATAATGTTTTTCAGGAGTTTTATACCAACGCAAATCCTGCCGTTTTACAAACCATTATAGGTGCTGAATACCACGCTGTAAAAACCGACTTTTAAAGTACTTACTTAACCCACGAAGAATACATGACATAATTGTTAGCTATTCTTTCTATTTCACCTGCAAAGTCAGATGCATTGATGTCTTTTACTTTTCTGGCAGGTACACCGGCATATATAGTGCCCGATTCTACCACTGTATTCTGTGTAACTACTGCCCCCGCTGCAATAATGCAGTTGCTTTCTATAACGCAATTGTCCATTACTATAGCACCCATACCTATTAGCACGTTGTCATGAACGGTACAACCATGCACAATAGCGTTATGCCCTACAGATACATTATTACCTATAACCGTAGGATGTTTTAAATAAGTGCAGTGTATAACGGCACCATCCTGAATATTTACCTTGTTGCCTATTTTTATGTAATGTACGTCGCCCCTTAAAACGGCATTGTACCATACGCTGCATTGCGTACCAAAGGTAACATCTCCTATTATGGTTGCATTCTCTGCCACAAAACAATCATCCGGTATTTGCGGGTATTTACCATTAACTTCTTTAATCAGCATAGCATTAAAATAAAAACGTCCCAATAGAGTATATCGGGACGGAATTAATAATTTGGTAACTTATATTAGTTAACTGCCGGACAGTGGCAATCGTATTTATCTTTTTTACAAGCAAGGTTAAGACCGATGGTTAACTGGTGGAAACCGCTGTTATCAAACTTAACATCGCCCGTTAGGTAGCTATAAGTATACGAGAACATAAAGCTTTTATAGTTAACTCCAATAATAGGAGTTATGTACTGCAGGTACTGTTCTTTTACTGTACCGCCAAACCTGTTTTGGTATTGTGCACCTTCTAAGCCCCTGCGGTATGATAAACCTCCCCAAAGCCTTCCAAAGTCCATTTCCCTGTATGCTTTAAGGTTAATGTCGATGGTTTTTTCCTGAGTTTCGCTAATTGCCTGAAACATTACAGACGGCTCTAACGACCAGATATCGTCGTTAAGACCAAAAACGTAACCTAAACTCAATAAATATGAAGTTAAATTAGAGCTTTCTATATCGGTATAAAGTTCCCTTTTACTTTTAATAACGTTCTTAGCAGTAAAGTGTGCATAAAAATCAAGATATTGGTATGATGCACCTATGTCTACATTAAAGTAAGAATCTTTTACAATATCACCACCACGAATTGCAGGGTCAAAACCTTCAAATTCTGTTTCGTCAAGGCGGCTTTGAACAAGGCCTGCACTCATACCAAATGAAAGCTGGTTAAGATCGTAATCACTTCTCGAAAAGCGAATATGGTGGGCATACGTTAATTTAGCTCCTGTTTGAGAGTGGTAACCATTTTTATCATTAAATATAATAGCACCAATACCCGAATTTGTTCCTAAAGCCGTATTAAAACTCGCGGTTTGCAACTGCGGCGCATCATCCTGGCCAAACCATTGCTGGCGTGCCGTAACCCTTATCTTGGCACAGTTTGCCGCACCCGCCATAGATGGGTGAATTAGATAATAGTTATCTGACAAATAATCCGAGTAAACCGCAACGCCTTCCTGGCCGAAAGACATCTGGGCTAAAAATAATCCAAAAATGAGATAAATCTTTTTAAAATTCATGTTGACCTTATCGTTTAATGAAAAATGCGCTATTTAGTTAGACCTTTGGCAATTATTGTTTAATAAGCTCATTTCGCATACAGGCTTACACCCATCTTGATATGCTTACCGTCCACTAATTTTCCATAGCGGTCAAATATATAAATTTTTATATTAGGTTGGTTACATAAAATAAATATTATTCCAAAAAATACTGCGTTCTTTATCAGCATTTACCGTTTATACCTCTGTTTTAGCATTTCGTAGATAATTAGATGTTAAATTGTTTTTATGTACATATTAACTTACCCTATATCGGCTTTAAAACTCATTTTATAAACACTTTTACAGCTCATTAATTAAGGTAATTTCTTACATTATAATTAAAAAACGTCAGGCGTAATCATTTTACGAATAAAAAGCCCTTAAAACTATACCTCATTATAGTATATGTAAACGCATAGAGCACAACTCCTGTACTTAAACTTTTTTACCTTAATTTTGTAGAAATTTATATATATATGGAAACGATAACTATAAGGCCTACGCAAAACGCTTCGATCGTAAAATTTGAGTTTAGCGATTTTATAGCCAACAATAATAATTACGAGTACAAGAATATAGACGAGACTGCAAACTCGCCACTTGCCAAACAATTGTTCTTTTTACCGTTTGTAAAAACAGTATATATATCGGGCAATTTTATTGGTATAGAAAAATACTCTATTGTAGAGTGGGAAGATGTTCAGGAAGATGTTGCAAAACAAATTGAAGATTTTGTAAACAACGGCGGCGTGATCTTAACCGAAAATGCAGAAACGAAAAAGAAAGTACCAAGTACTGTATATGTAGAAGCTACCCCAAACCCGGCAACACTTAAATTTGTTGCTAACAAATTGCTTACAAAAACCAGTGCCGAATTTAAGAATATAGACGACACCGCGGCATCGCCACTGGCAAGAGAACTTTTTAAATTTCCTTTTATTAAGGAGATATTTATAGACGAGAATTATATCTCTATAACTAAATATGCGATGACCGAATGGGATGAGATAACGCCAGAGGTTCGCAGTTTTATTAAAGTATATCTTGAAGAAAGCAAACCCGTTATTGATGAATCACTGATCCAGAAATTGCCGCAGGCCGAAAAACAACAGGAGGCTTACTTTGATGCGCTTGATACAACATCCCAGCAAATCATCAACATTCTTGAAGAGTATGTAAAACCGGCGGTACAGGCCGATGGCGGAAACATTGCTTTTGAAAGTTATGATGAAACAGAAAAGCGTGTTAAAGTTGTACTACAGGGTGCCTGCAGCGGATGCCCAAGCAGCACCTTTACACTTAAAAGCGGTATAGAGAATATGCTTAAAGATATGCTTAACGATAACGACATTAAAGTAGAAGCTATTAATGCATAATCATTAAGTGCTCACAATTACAAAATCCCGCGATTGCGGGATTTTTATTGATGTGAAGTGACAAACACTACCCTTTTTTCTTTTTAGTTTCCTGTTCTTTCTTCTCTTTCATGTTTTCCCTTTGTTCCTTAGTAGGGTTTCGCTTTTCCTCTTTTACAACAGTATTAGTTTTTTCGTTATAAACAGCATCGGTAATACGTTGTCCGGTTTTACTAAACACTTTAATTTTTGGCGCATCGTGCGTACCGGTTACTACTATAGGTATACCTATTAGACCACCCGGTGGCAATCCAAGCCTTACCCGTATATCAAGAAGCCCGTCAAAACTGGTTGTACCTTTTATAGTGGGCCTGAATAATGATACTTTAAAATCAAACGGTTCTATACGAATAAGGTTATTATCTATAGTCGTCTTGATATCAATTCCTTTAAGGGTTGGGTTGTCTAACCCCTCCTGGCCGGTCTTTTCGCTAAGTCCGTTAAAGAGCTTAAGTCCGCTCACTTTTACATCGCGCAGGTTTATGGTACCGCCACCCTCAAGCGACTCATATATGGGCCCCATATTTGCATTAAGGTCGCCCTTAATTTTATAATCTATAGATATTATACCTTCGGCTTTCTCTGCTGCAGTCACCATATCATGAAACATAGGGATTTCTTTGTAGGCACGCTGCACACTAAAATCTTTAGCCCTTAAATACGCATCAAAATTTGCTGCGGTAGGCGACTCATCATCATACCTGGCATCTACACCTACAGTACAGCCTATAATAGAAAAGGTAGTGTTTTCGAGATACAGTTCTCCCTTACCTATGCCCACTTTACCAATAAGGTTGTTAAGTAAAAGCCCGTTATATGCTACTTTATCTGCATTAGCCACTAACAACACATTAAGGTTAGTAGGCAGTACCACTACCCCGCTTGCTTTAGGATTATCTTCTTTAGCATATTCTACAGCGGTTTTACGGTCTTTGTTCTCACCCTCTTTCAGTGCCATAAACTCATCTATATTTATAAGTTTCGACTTCACATTAAAGTTGCCGCTTAGAGTGCCGTGCGATTCTAAAAAGTAATTTATAGTGTTAAGCAGGTAACCATTTATGGCAAAATCTGACTTGCCATAGCTTGCCCCAAATTTTTCGAACCACATTTTTTCATTCTCAAACCTAAACAGCCCTTCTTTTATAAAGAATGCTTTTGGGAAAAGTTCTGATGTGGTTTTTATATCTTTTAATAAAATAGTCCCTTTATTGTTAAGCTTGCTGTACTGTCCAGTTGTTGCATAGCTCTGGCGGCCTTTAAGCGCAAGGTCGGCCTTGGCATAACCCGTAACGTCAAGCCCTTTTTGAGAGAATACCTTATAGATCCTGCCTATATTAAGCTCCCCTTTTATAACCGCATCATAAAACATATCATCAAAATCAGATACAGATGCATTTACATAAACCGGGTTACCTTCAAATTTAAATGAGGCAGGCTTAAGAGCCACCTTTAGGTCCTGAAACGTACCGGAGTTATTTATAACGTTAGTTACAAAAGTAATATCGGTTATAGGGTTAGGGTAGTAGCTTGTTTTAAGCCAGCCCTTTTGCAGGTTTATACCGCCTTTTGTTTTAGGGAAGAGTTTCTTTGTGGCACTGTATGTTCCATTAGCAGCAATATCAGTTTTAAGGCTGCCGCGCATCTTTATCTTATCCAGGCCAAGGGCAGCATCTACCGTTTGCAGGTTAAGCGATCCTTTTATGTTGGCTTTTACAGCCATTTCGCTTAAGCCTTTTGTAACAACAAATGCCTTAAAGTAATCTTTGTCACCCACTTTAAAGTTAAACTTTTTAAGGTTTACCTGTAATTTTTCTACATCAAGGGCAGGCAAGTAAGCAGCAAGGTCTACCTGCATATCGCTTATGGGCACAGGAGCTCCATTATACTCTACACCACCGTCATGCACCTCAAATTTAAACCCTAAGTTGGGTTGCAATTTTTTAGGCACATTATATTCTCCCTGAAAGCGGAACATTAAATCGGCACGGCCTTTTATCTTTGTTTGCTCCATCCATGTTAAATACTGTGGCGGCGCTACCGATAGCAAGTCTTCCAACGTAGTATTTTTAGACGAAGCATCAATGTTTATCTTATAACCATCGCGCAAAATAGTAAAGAAGCCTGTAAACTCTAAAGGCAGCTCATTTATTTTAAGCTCATTCTTTTGTAATATAAACGACAAAGCATTAGTGTTAATACGGGTAATTAGGTCGGCACGAATGTTTTTCTTTTTAAGATATGCTACACGGTCATAATAAAAATCGATAGAATCTATGCGGGCGTCTGTTTGTAAATCAAAAACATCTTCGCTCAGGTTACCTTTACCCACATAGTTAAAGCCCTGCGCATCTACCAGTATTTTAGCCGAACGGTCGTTGTATTTTATATGGCAGTTTTCAAAATCTATACGGTCCAGTCTTATGGCAGTACCTTCGCCGGTAGTATCTTTAGGCTGTTCATTTTCGGGTACATATATATTATAGTTAGCCTGCCCTTTCTCATTAACCATTACATTAATAAAGGCATCCGAAACATATAGTTTATCAATTTTAATAATGTTATCAAAAATGAGCCTTTTTAGGTTAATACCAAAGGCAACCTGATTTGCATTAAGCAATGGCTGATTAGAATATGGCGCAGAACCGGTTACCGAGATACTATCAAGCGAGACCGTTAACGACGGGAAATGGGTAAAAAATGATAATTTGGAACCCTTAAAGTCAAGCTTGGCATCCAGGTTTTTGTTTGCCACAATTTTAACCTGCTCTGCAATTTTACCCGGAAAAAGAATGGGTAATAAAAACATAAGCAATAGTATAAAAGCGATAAATATACCTGTCCACTTGAGTATCTTAAGGGTTATTTTTTTTACAGACACTTTCATAATATGCTATTTTTTTGAAAACATAAAAGTAGGTTTTGCCTGTCAATATATTAATGTATTTAACGAAGCATTAATACATAAGTGTTTGTTAAGAGAAGAATATTAAAACACATGATTTTATAAATAGAACATGATTAAGTTGCGCCGTAAGCGGAAGTACACATAGCGAATACGCAAAGCCTTGTGATCTTCAATCCCGTCTGCCGGGATTGAAATTTTAAACAAAATATCCGGCTTAACTTCGTGTTCTTAGTGAAAAACCTTGCGTACCTCGTGGTTAAAATCCAAATTATTACTAAATACATTAAAGCAGTTGCAAATGAGCTTACCGAGAGCGCAAGCCCGCATAAGCAATCAGAATAACAAACTGTTTTTAATTATTTATAAAAAAAGGGGGGGGGGGGGGGGAAAAATAGGC
>Ga0247813_10000123_pt1 | contig 96441 bp, 89 predicted proteins | sample UWRJL169409C1_FD_180719 | JGI IMG/M metagenome (GOLD analysis project Ga0247813, IMG submission 180719) | Plant litter microbial communities from Arlington Agricultural Research Station in Wisconsin, United States - UWRJ-L169-409C-1 | ecosystem: Environmental > Terrestrial > Plant litter >...
ATCGCAGCGGTCAGCGTGGTCTTGCCATGGTCGACGTGACCGATCGTGCCCACGTTCACGTGGGGCTTGGTGCGGGTGAACTTACCTTTTGCCATTTTTTCGACTCCGAAAAATAACTAGATCAACATTCTCAAATGGGGTTGCACGCGAACGCGTACAACCCCAAAACTGGTGCCCTTTGCGGGAATCGGACCCGCGACCTCTCCCTTACCAAGGGAGTGCTCTACCACTGAGCCAAAAGGGCGTTGTTCTCAACGTACCTGCATAACCTGCAACCAACACAAAACGAACAGCTGGAGCGGGAGACGGGAATCGAACCCGCGTCATTAGCTTGGAAGGCTAGGGTTCTACCATTGAACTACTCCCGCATCGTGACATCCCGCCACACGGCGAAACACCCCTTGCGCGCGCATTCAGGCGCTCTACAACTTGCTCATTCTTCGCTGGTGGAGAGGGCTGGATTCGAACCAGCGTACTCGTAAGAGGGCAGATTTACAGTCTGCTGCCATTAACCACTCGGCCACCTCTCCGGCGAACCGCGGAATATAGCACGTTCCGAATCGTTCGTCGAACGCTTCTTCTCGCACACACTTCAGCGGAGACCGCAAATATACCAGATTCGGCGACCCACTCAGGCGGATTCCTGCGAATCTCTCCAACGTTTTGCTTCGCCGAAGTGCCCGCAACCGATGAAGGGCAGCGGCGGGCGCAGGGCCGACAGCGGGGATGGGTGGTTGGCCACCAGCACCTTGTGTCGATGCACATCGATCAGCGCGCGCTTGCTCTGGGCGTGCGCGCCCCACAGCATGAACAACACCGGGCGCTCGCCGTCCGCCACGTGGCGGATCACGGCATCGGTGAGAACCTCCCAGCCACGCCCGGCGTGGCTGGCGGCCTGCCCCTCCTCCACCGTCAGGCAGGTATTGAGCAGCAGCACGCCGTGCGTGCCCCACTTGGCCAGGCTACCGCCCGGATGGGGAAACGCCGGAGGCGGCACGCCGAGATCGCGCTGCAGTTCCTTGAAGATGTTGCGCAACGAGGGCGGCAATGCGACGCCCGGCGCTACGGAAAACGCCAGCCCCTCGGCCTGGCCGCGACCGTGGTACGGGTCCTGACCCAGAATCACCACGCGCACCGCCTCGGGTGGCGTGAGTTCCAGCGCGCGCAGCGGCTGGGGCGGAAAGATCACCGCGCCCGCCTCCAGGCGCTGCTGTAGGAAAGCCAGCAGCTTCCGGCCGGTCTCGCCGGCAAAGAACCCGTCCACCAAGGGCCGCCAACCGGTCGCCACCGGCCAGTCGGCCGGATCGCTGCTCGTGAGTTGCGTCATCTCGCGCGCTCCCGTTCAGCGAAACAGGTCGGCCAGCGCCTCACCCGGCTCGTCCGCGCGCATGAAGGCCTCGCCAACCAGAAAGGAGTGGACGCCCGCGGCACGCAAACGCGCCACGTCGTCTCGGGTGGTGATGCCCGACTCGGTGACCAGCAGGCGGTCGGCCGGCAGGCCGGGCAACAGGTCGATGGTGGTCTGCACCGACACCTCGAAGGTGCGCAGGTTGCGGTTGTTCACCCCCACCAGCGGCGTCTTGAGCTTGAGCGCGCGATCGAGTTCGGCCGCGTCGTGCACCTCGACCAGCACCGCCATGCCCAGGTCCTGCGCGATGGCCTCGAAGTCCTTCATCTGCGCATCGTCCAGGCAGGCGACGATCAGCAGGATGGCGTCGGCGCCCATCGCGCGCGCCTCGTAGACCTGGTAGGGGTCGATCAGGAAGTCCTTGCGCAGCACCGGCAGGTCGCAGGACGCCCGCGCCTGCTTGAGAAAATCGACGCTGCCCTGGAAGAACTGCTTGTCCGTCAGCACCGACAGGCAGGCCGCACTGAGGGTGCCGTCGCCCTCGGCGTAGCTCTGGGCGATGTCCGCGGGAATGAAGTCGGCGCGCAGCACACCCTTGCTCGGGCTGGCTTTCTTGACCTCGGCGATCACCGCGGCCTGACCCACGGCGATCTTGGCACGCAACGCGCCGGTGAAGTCGCGCGTGAGCCCACGGCTCTCGGCGTCGAAGCGCACGGCTTCCAGCGGGCTCTTGCGGCGCGCCGTCGCCACTTCTTCATGCTTGACGGCAACGATCTTCTTGAGGATGTCGGACATATCTGGACCTCGGTCTTGTGCTTCAGGCGGCCGCTGCTGCGGTCGCAGCGACGAATTCGGTGAGTTTGGCCTTGGCCGCGCCACTGGCGATGGCCTCGCGGGCGCGGCCGACACCGGCAGCGATCGAGTCGACCACGTTGGCCGCATACAGGGCCGCGGCGGCGTTGAGCACCACGATGTCGGTGGGTGCGCCGCCCTGCCCTTCGAGCACGCCCAGCAGCATGGCCTTCGACGCCTCGGGCGTCTCGACGCGCAGTGCCCGGTTGCTCGACATCGCGAAGCCGAAGTCCTCGGGGTGAAGTTCGTATTCGCGGATTTCGCCCTTGTGCAGTTCGCCCACCATGGTGGCCGCGCCCAGCGAGATCTCGTCCATGCCATCGCGGCCATACACCACCACCGCGTGCTCCGCGCCCAGGCGCTGCAAGGCACGCACCTGGATGCCCACGAGGTCGGGGTGGAACACGCCCATGAGGATGTTCGGCGCGCCGGCCGGGTTGGTGAGCGGCCCGAGGATGTTGAAGATCGTCTTGATGCCGAGTTCCTTGCGCACCGGCGCGACGTTCTTCATCGCCGGATGGTGGTTGGGCGCGAACATGAAGCCGATGCCCACGTCGGCGATGCAGCGTGCGATCTGCTCGGGCTGAAGGTTGATGTTGACGCCCAGCGACTCCAGCACGTCGGCACTGCCGGACTTGCTGCTCACGCTGCGCCCGCCGTGCTTGCTGACCTTGGCTCCGGCCGCGGCGGCGACGAACATCGAACAGGTCGAGATGTTGAACGTGTGCGAGCCGTCGCCGCCGGTGCCCACGATGTCGACCAGGTGCGTGGTGTCGGCCACCAGCACCTTGGTGGAAACCTCGCGCATGACCTGCGCGGCGGCGGTGATCTCGCCGATGGTTTCCTTTTTCACGCGCAGGCCGGTGATCAGCGCGGCCATCATCACGGGCGAGCATTCGCCGCTCATGATGAGCCGCACGATGTGCAGCATTTCGTCGTGGAACACCTCGCGGTGTTCGATGGTGCGCTGCAGGGCTTCTTGGGGGGTGATGGGCATGGTCGAGTCTCCCTGGGAAATCAGTGGGTCGGTGCGGGGGTGAGCGGGTTGTCCGACAGCGCGAGCCGGATGCCGAAGCCGATGAACATGACACCGGCCACGCGATCGAGCATGCGCATCCATTGGCGCACGGCACCACGGCGCGCCAGCCAGCCAGCGGCCACGGCCCAGCCCGTGTTGACCGGTATCGCATTCAGGTTGAACAGCAGCCCGAGCAGCATGAAGGTCAGCGCCTTGTCGGGTGTGCCGGGCGCGATGAACTGGGGCACGAAGGCCAGGAAGAACAGCGCCACCTTGGGGTTCAGCACGTTCGTCCAGAAGCCGCCCATGAAGACGGCGCGCAGGCTGCGAGGCGCGGCGCCAACCGGGGAGGCGTCGGTCGCTGGCGCATCCGCGGGCGCCTTCGCGAGCAGCATGCGTGCGCCGAGGTACAGCAGGTAGGCCGCGCCCGCGTACTTCAGCACCGTGAAGGCCGTGGTCGACGCAGCCAGCAGTGCGCCCACGCCCACGGCCGCCGCCACGATGTGCACGAAGCAGCCGGCCGTGATGCCCAGGCCCGCCACGATGCCCGCGCGCACGCCGGCACGCAGCGCGTTGCTCACGATATAGAGCACGTCGGGCCCCGGCGTCAGGTTCAGCAGCCAGCCAGCGAGGATGAAGGCGACGAGGTGCGCGGTGTCAGGCATGCGCAGGCTCCTCAGCGGGCGAAGAAGTCGCGCACCGCCAGCAGCGCGCGGTCCACGCCGCCGGCATCCACGTCCAGGTGCGTGACGAAGCGCAGCCGGTAGAGGCCGGTGGCCAGGATGCCGTGCGCGTTCAGGTGCGCGATCAGCTCGCCCGACCGTTCGCGGGCTGCGCCCGTCAGGTCGGCGAACACGATGTTGGTCTGCGGCATCTCGACCTGCAGCCCGTCGATGCTCGCAAGCCCCGCGGCCAGCCGCAGCGCGAGCGCATGGTCGGCCGCCAGCCGGTCGACGTGGTGGTCCAGCGCGTGCGAGGCAGCGGCTGCCAGCAGGCCTGCCTGGCGCATGCCGCCGCCGGCCATCTTGCGGATGCGGTGCGCACGCGCGATGAATTCTTTTGAGCCGCACAGGGCCGAGCCGACCGGTGCGCCCAGGCCCTTGCTGAAGCACACCGACGCGCTGTCGAAACACTGCGCGATGCGGCGGGCCTCGGTCCGCACGTCGCTGTGCAGCGCTGCGGCCTGCGCCGTGGCCGCATTGAAGAGCCGTGCACCGTCGAGGTGGCGCTGCAGCCCGTGGCGTGCCGCCAGCGCCGTCGCGGCCTGCACATAGTCGAAAGGCAGCAGCTTGCCGCCCAGGGTGTTCTCCAGCGCCAGCAACCGGGTGCGCGCGAAATGGGCGTCGTCGGGCTTGATCGCGGATTCGATCTGCGCCAGCGGCAGCGTGCCGTCGGGCGCATGGTCCAGCGGCTGCGGTTGCACGCTGCCGAACACCGCCGCACCGCCGCCTTCCCAGCGGTAGCAATGCGCCTGCTGGCCGACGATGTATTCGTCGCCCCGGCCGCAATGCGCCAGGATGCCGCACAGGTTGCTCTGCGTGCCGGTCGGCATGAACAGTGCAGCTTCGAAGCCGAGCATCTCGGCGATCTTTTCCTGCAGCGCGTTCACGCTGGGGTCGCCACCGAACACGTCGTCACCCAAGGGCGCCTCGGCCATGGCCGCACGCATGGCGGGCGTGGGCTGGGTGACGGTGTCGCTGCGCAAATCGACGGGGCGGGTGTGGGGCATGGCGTCAGTCCAGGAAGTTCTTGAGCATGGCGTGGCCATGTTCGGTGAGGATCGATTCGGGGTGGAACTGCACGCCCTCGATGCGCACGTCATGCGCGAAGCCGGTATGGCGCACGCCCATGATCTCGCGGTCGTAAGTCCAGGCGGTCACGGCCAGCGCCTCGGGGCAGCTCTCGCGCTCGATCGCCAGCGAGTGGTAACGGTTGACGTTGAACTTCTCGGGCAGGCCCGCGAACACGCCCTCTCGCGTGGTGGTGATCTCGCTCACCTTGCCGTGCATCAGTTGCTGCGCGCGGATGATCTTGCCGCCGAAGGCCGCACCGATCGCCTGGTGGCCCAGGCACACGCCCAGGATGGGCAACTGGCCCGCGAACTCGCGGATCGCAGCGACCGAGACGCCCGCCTCGGCTGGCGAACACGGTCCCGGTGAGATCACCAGCCGCGCCGTGCCAGCGGCGATACGCTCGCCGATCTGCGCGAGCGTGATCTGGTCGTTGCGCTGCACGTCGACGTCCGCACCCAGCTCGCCCAGGTACTGGACGATGTTGTAGGTGAAGCTGTCGTAGTTGTCGATCATCAGAAGTTTCATGGCTTGCTCACGATCCGGTGCACGCCCTTGACGACAGGGAACACGTTGAAGTTGATGAGAAGCCCCAGCTTGAGGCCCGACACGCGCAGCGCCGCCATCACCTGGGCTCGGTGCAGGTCGCCCAGCACGTCGACGGCGCGCAGTTCGATGATGACCGACTGCTCCACGATGAAGCCGGCGCGATACACCTCGCCCAGCGGACGATTCTTGTAGCTCGCATCGAGCGCCACATCGCGCGCAAAGCCGATCTCGCGCTCGGCGAGTTCGATGGCCAGGGCCGACGCATAGGCACCTTCCAGCAAGCCCGTGCCCAGCACGCGCTGCACCTCGACCGCCGCGCCGATGATCTCGTGCGAGAAGTCGTTCACGCTTTCATGGACGCTCATTCCAGCCCCTCCTCGACCAGTTCGGCCGCGCGCAGCAACGCTCGCGCCTTGGCCTCGGTTTCCTTCCATTCCAGCTCGGGCACCGAGTCGGCGACGACACCCGCCGCGGCCTGCACATGCAGCATCTGGTCCTTGATGACGCCGGTGCGGATGGTGATGGCCACATCCATGTCGCCGGCATAGCTGATGTAGCCGCAGGCGCCGCCGTACAGGCCGCGCTTGATGGGCTCCAGCTGGTCGATGAGCTCCATGGCGTGCACCTTGGGCGCACCGGTGAGCGTGCCGGCCGGGAAGGTGGCCTTGAGCACGTCGATGGCGGTCATGCCGTCCTTGAGCGTGCCTTCGACGTTGCTCACGATGTGCATCACGTGGCTGTAGCGCTCGACCGCGAAGGCCTCGGTCACCTTCACCGTGCCGGTCTTGGCGATGCGGCCGATGTCGTTGCGCGCCAAGTCGATGAGCATCACGTGCTCGGCGCGTTCCTTCGGGTCGTTGATGAGCTCGACCTCGGCCGCCTTGTCCAGGTCAGGCGACGCACCGCGCGGGCGTGTCCCGGCCAGCGGCCGGATGGTCACCTTCTGCTCGCCGTCGGGCATCCGCTCCTGGCGCACCAGGATCTCGGGCGAGGCTGCCACCACGTGGAAGTCGCCCAGGTGGTAATAGAACATGTAGGGCGAAGGGTTGAGCGAACGCAGCGCGCGGTACAGCGACAGCGGCGACTCGGTGTAGCGCTTGCTGATACGCTGGCCGACCTGCACCTGCATGAAGTCGCCGTTGGCGATCAGCTCCTTGGCGCGCTCGACGGCCGCCAGGTAGTCGGCCTTGGCAAAGGAGCGCTCGGCCGGATGCGGCTGCGACGGCTTCACCTGCGGCGCGCTCACCGAGTACTTGAGCTGGTCGCGCAGTTCGCGCAGCCGGCGCTTGGCGTTCGTGTAGGCCTCGGGCTGCGACGGATCGGCATAGACGATCAGGTACAGCTTGCCCGACAGGTTATCGATCACGGCCAGTTCCTCGCACTGCAGCAGCATGATGTCCGGGCAGCCGAGCGTGTCGGGCGGGCAGCTGTTCTCCAGCTTCTTCTCGATGTAGCGCACCGCGTCGTAGCCGAAGTAGCCGGCCAGGCCGCCACAGAAGCGCGGCAGGCCGGGCCGCAGCGCCACCTTGAAGCGCTTCTGGTAGGCCTCGATGAAGTCCAGCGGATTGCCCTTGGCCGTCTCGACAACATGGCCGTCGGTCACCACCTCGGTGCGGGCCGCCGCGCCGAAGCCGCTGGCGCGAAGGAAGGTGCGGGCGGGCAACCCGATGAAGCTGTAGCGACCGAAGCGCTCGCCGCCGACGACGGATTCGAGCAGGAAGCTGTACTTGCCGCCGTCCTTGGTGTGCGCCAGCTTGAGATAGAGCGAGAGCGGGGTTTCCAGGTCGGCGAAGGCCTCGACCATCAACGGAATGCGGTTGTAGCCCTGGGCGCTGAGGCTCTTGAATTCGAGTTCGGTGATCACGGGATTCTTTCCGTCTGCCGGCCGGCGCTGCGCGGCCGGGCGGCGGGTTCATTCAGGGGTGGTCCGAGCGGACCGCGGGCGCACGGCAGCGCCGTGCTGTCAAACAGGCTGCGACGATGAGCGACGCCAGAGCCAGGCTCCCCGACGGCCTTGCCCTGTCTGAATGATGTAGTGAACGAACATGTGCGCGAGAGTGTAGCAGCGGCTCAGGCCCGCACATCGATCTCCGACAGCGCGTCGACCACGCCGTCGGCATCCACGCCATGCACCGGTTCACCGTGGTTGTAGCCGTAGCTCACGAGCACCACCGGGCAGCCGGCGGCCCGCGCGGCGCGGGCGTCGTTGCTCGAATCGCCGACCATCAGCGTGCGCGCGGGCGTCGTGCCCAGCGCCTCGCAGGTCTTGAGCAAGGGCAGCGGATCGGGCTTCTTGCGCGCAAAGGAATCGCCGCCGAACACCTCGCTGAAAAAGCCGTCCAGGCCCTTGGCCTCCAGCAATGGCCGAGCGAAATCGGTCGGCTTGTTGGTCAGGCAGGCCAGGCGCAAACCGGCCGCTTTCAGCGTTCGCAGGCCATCGAGCACGCCCGGATACACCGCCGAATGCTGGCCGTTGATGGCCAGGTAATGGTGCTGGTAGCGCGACCAGGCGCGCTCGTACAGGGCATCTGTCTGCGTGAGCGGGGTGGCGTCGGCCGGCCGGACGTGGCGCAGCACCGACAGGATCAGGTGCTCGGAGCCCTTGCCCACCATCGCCTCGATCTTCGGCGCGGCGATGGCCGGCAGCTCGAGATCGGCCAGCATGAGGTTGAGCGCGACGGCAAAGTCGCCCAGCGTGTCGACCATCGTGCCGTCGAGGTCGACGATCACGGCGTCGAAGGAAGAAAGGTCCAGGCGCATCGCAAGCAGACGAACGAAAATTTCGGGAAATGAAAATGAGAGTAGCCAGGCAGAGGCATGAATCATAGAGGGCCATGCCCCGGGCCAGCGAGAGCCCGGCAACCCTGCGCGCAACGGCATTCGCGCTGCAAAAAAACCACGCCGTGCCCGGCCACGCGACAAATGCCGGTGGAGGACGGGCGAAGACCGCTAGAGTGGATTCATTCCCTTCAATGCGCCCAAGGTGCAGCATGCCGAACGTCTTTCGCTGGTGGCTGGTTCCAAGTATCGCGACCGCGCTCGCCGCCGTCCTGTGGGTCAATGCGATGCAGCCCGAAGTCCGCGAAGGGCCCTTGCTGCTGCTGGGCATCCTCGCGTCGCTGCCCTGGTCTTTGGCGCTGATGGTGCTCGACCTGGCGCCCGGTTTTGCCGAACGCGCCGCCACCGTGGTCGGCGCCGGCCTGGCGATCAACACGGTGCTGCTCTGGGCGCTGTGCGCGCTGTGGCGAGCACGCCGCCGCAAGGGACGCGACCGGGTCTGAAGATCAGCGCAGGAAACGTTCCGGCCGGAACGGCGCGGCACCGATGGTCGGCGTCTCGTCGTGCATCAGCGCGGCAAGGAGTTGCGCCGTGCCCGGCCCGGTGCTGAACCCGATGTGCTGATGGCCGAAGGCCAGCCACAGACCCGTCTGGCCCGGCGCGGCGCCCACCATCGGACGGCTGTCGGGCAACGTGGGCCGGCTGCCCAGCCACGCTTGCGGCATCGATCGGTCGCCCAGTGCGAACGCCTGGCGCGCGGCCTGCTCGGCCAGGCCGAGCTGCGCCAGGTTGGGCGGCGCGTCGCGGTCCGTCAGTTCCACGCCCGTGGTCAGCCGCAGGCCGCCTTCCATGGGCGACAGCACGTAGGCGCCGCCCGTGTCGTAGACCGGGCGATGCAGCCGTGCACCGCCCTGTGCGGCGTAGTGCATGTGGTACCCGCGCTCGAAAGCCATGGGCACGCGCAGGCGCAGCGGCGCAAGGAAAGCCGCCGACCAGGGCCCGAGCGCGACCACGACGCGTGCAGCCGTCCAGGCGCTTCCCGAGGCGTCGTGCGCCTGCCAGGGCGCTCCGGGAAGCGCGCCGTCGCGGGCGAGGCCGGCGACGTCCGCCTGGACGATGGTGCCGCCCCGCGCTGCAAACAGTCGCGCATAAGCCTCGACCACCGCGCCGGGGTTGTCGACCGAGGCGGCATCCTTGATCCAGAGAGCACGCTCGAACACCGGCTTCAGGTCGGGTTCGATGTCCGACAGCCCCTGTCGGTCGAGCACTTCGGTGGCGATGCCGAAGCGCGCAAAGGTGTCGCGCGAAAGGCGGCTGGCCTCGAGCCCCACCGCGCTTCGGTAGAGGAAAAGCCAGCCGTTCTCGCGCAAGCGATGCCGCACGCCGGCCTCGTCCAGCCACTGCAGGTGCTGCGCCGTCGAGGCACGGATGAGTTGGTCGAGCGCGGCAATGGTTTCCTCGAAAACGCTCTGCCGCGCGCGCGCCAGGAAGCCAAGCGCCCAGCCCGCGTGGCGTGCCAGGAAGAAAGGGTTGTAGCGCAACTGCGGCGAACGGTTGCGCAGCAGTCGCGGCAACCCAGCCCACAGGCCCGGATGGTTGAAGGGCATCAGCGAACTGCGGGCAAGCACGCCCGCGTTGCCGTGCGAGGTTTCCTGGCCGGGCGCACGCCGGTCGATCAGCGTGACGCGGCAACCGCGCTGCTGCAATGCCAGCGCACACGAAACGCCCACCATGCCGGCGCCGAGGACGAGCACCGATTCAGGCACGAAGAAGCGCTTTCGCAAGGTTCATGAGATCGAGGGCAGAGCGCAGGGAGCGCGCACGGGATCGTTTCAAGGCCGGTGAACCCTCACGCAATCGCTGTCGGCCGCCTTCGCGGCGTACATGGCGGCATCCGCATTGCGCAACAACTGGTCGGCCTTTCGGCCCGATTCAGGGTACAGCGCCACGCCGATCGACGCGCCCACCTGCAGCACATGGCCTTCGACCTGCATCGGCTGGCGCACCGCGTCCAGCATGCGCTGGGCCAGCGCCTGGGCCTGGCCGACATCGGCCACGCCCGGCTGCAGCACGGCGAACTCGTCGCCGCCCATTCGTCCGACCACGTCACGCGCGCCTGCGGCCTGGCGCATGCGCAAGGCGATCACCGCCAGTACCTGGTCGCCGATGGCGTGGCCAAGACGGTCGTTGATGGGCTTGAACTTGTCGATGTCGATGAAGTGCACGGCAAAAGTCGTGGCGTTTTGCGCTTGCAATGCCTGCGTCAGTTGCTCGACGAAATACGATCGGTTGGCCAGGCCGGTCAGGCCGTCGTGGCGCGCCAGGTGGCGGATGCGTTCCTCGCTGCGGCGGCGCTCGCTGATGTCCTGGTAGGTCCGCAACATGCCACCGCCCTGGACGGGCACGCTCCGGATCTCGATGACCCGGCCGTCGGCACGCTTGCGGTCATAGCAAAGTGTCTGGGTCAGAACGGAAGTCGACTTCATGAGACTGCGCAGTTCTTCAGGCGCATCGTCGAATTCGCCTTGCTGCAATTGGTAGGCGAGCACTTCGTTCATGTGCGGTCTGGACGCCATCAGCGACTTCGGCAGGCCGAGCAACTCCATGGCGCGGCGATTGCACACCTCGACGATGCCCTCGGCGTTCACCATGACCAGCCCCTGCTCCATGCGATCGAGCGTGGCCTCGAGCAGCGCGGATTTTTCCTTCAGCAGCGTCTCGCTTTCGCGCGCACGGCGCTCGGCGGCGCGCAAGTGGTGCTGCTGGCGCTTGAGCATGGTGATGTCGACGTGCGCAAAGAAGCCCTGTCCGTCGGGGCTGCGCTGTGCGATGACACGCACCCAACGGTCGTTGGGCAGGGGCAGCTCGAAGGGCGCGCCGGCAAAGCGCAAATGCTCTGCGAAGAGGCACAGGCCGCTTTCGAAAAGCGCCTGCAGGTCGTCGGCCTGGCTCGCCGCGGCGCCCGCCCAAGCGTGCCGGTACACGTCCTCGAAGCGCAGGCCCAGCGCGGCCGCCTCGCTGTCGAGGCCGTACATCGCGACGAAGGAATGATTGACCCAGACAATGCCATCGCTGGCATCCGTTGTCATGATGCCATCGGCCACGTGCTCGAACAGCCGCAGGCCGGTCAGGGCGCCATCGCTCGAACCCGGCAAAATGAGGTTGCCGTCCTCCGAGCCGGCCAGCCGCACGTCGCCGGGGCGCCAGAACCGCACGCTGCCGATGCCCGGCAACCGCACGGCCGACACACGCACGCGCATGCCGCGGTGATCGAAGCTGTAGGGGCGTTGCTGCTCGCTGTGCCGCCGCAAGCCTTCTTCAATGTAGCGGTCGATCGCCGAGAGTTCGTCGGGGCCGAGCCGTCCGAGATAGAAGCGACGCAGGTTGGCCGCGTACGGCTCACCCACGTGGATGTGGCCGGCATGCTCAGGAAAGAAGTGCAGGAAGCTGCGGTTCCACAGCAGCGTGGCGGCTTGTTCGTCGAACACGCACATGCCCACGCCAAGCGCATCGAGTGCCTGCGACATGGCACGCAGGGTGGGCAGCTCCGCGGCCAAGGCTTGAAGGGGCGCCGTCTCCGCTGGCGCTGCCTCCTGCAAAACGAGATGGGATGTCATGTCGATGGCGTTCGTGCGCTCTCCTGCATCGATTCTGCCGTGACTCCATGACGCGCGCCGGAGTTTGTTCGTCGGCACGCCTGGGCTTTTCAGGAGGGCTTCAGGCCGCGACCGCGTCCACGTTCGGACGCTCCCAATGTCGATGCTTGGCAATCGCTGCAACGAACTGCTGCGCGATCTGCTGCGCCGCCGTGGCATCGCCCATGTTGGTCACCGGCGTCGGCGCCACGATGACGCCCACGGGGGCTGCGGTGTCGGCAGCGATTCCCAGGCCCTTGAGCAATTGCACGCCTTCGCCGACCGCGCAGATCGCCTTGCAATGCTTGAACGCCTCATGCACGAAATGCACGGCGTCGCCTATTTGCAGCATCGCTTCCACGCCTTCCCTGCCGGCAGGCACCAGCACCGCGTCGAACATCACCGACGGCGTGTTGTTGAAGGTCACGTCGACTTCGATCTGGCGCTTGGACGCACTCACCACGGTGCCCAGTCGGGGACCGACCACCTTGCACTGCGCCCCCGCCGCCTCGATGGCTTCGCGGATCGGCTTGAGGGAGGCCGAGTCGACGCCGTCGGCCACCAGGATGGCCACCTTGCGCGTCTTCACGGAGCCGTCGCCGGTGTCCAGCATGCTGAGTGCCGGCGACTCCTCGACTTCCACCGCCATGCGGTGCTCGCGAAAACCCGTGCGGCCCGCAGCAGCGCGGGCGTCCGGCGCAGCGATGCCCAGGGGCTCGGCCACGCGGCGCGCCAGCTTTTCGTCGACGTGGGCCAGGTTGTCGACCATGCGCTGGCGGATGGCCGGCACCTCCAGCTTGGACAGTTCGAAGCGGAAGGCCGCGATGATGTGTTCCTTTTCGGGCGCACTCTGGCTGTTGTAGAACAGCCGGGCCTGCGTGAAGTGGTCGTCGAACGACGGGCTGCGGCGACGCACCTTGGGCGGTGACAGGTCTTCCGGATACGACTGGAAGCCGCCGCTGGCACCGTCGACACGGTATTCCGAGCCGTTGCCGAGCGTGTTCGGTTCGTAGGCGACCTGACCCCGCGAGAGGGTCTGGCGGTGCATGCCGTCGCGCTGGAAATTGTGGAACGGGCACACGGCCCTGTTGATCGGCAGCTCGTGGAAGTTGGCGCCGCCCAGCCGCGAGATCTGCGTGTCGGTGTACGAGAACAGCCGACCCTGCAGCAGCGGGTCGTTCGAGAAATCGATGCCCGGCACCACGTGGCCCGGATGGAAGGCGACCTGTTCGGTCTCGGCGAAAAAGTTGTCCGGGTTGCGGTCGAGCACCAGCTTGCCGATCTTCTGCACGGGCACCAGTTCTTCGGGGATCAGCTTGGTCGGGTCGAGCAGGTCGAAGCCGTAGGCATGCTCCTTGTCCTGCGGGATCATCTGCACGCCGAGCTCCCACTCGGGAAAGTCGCCGGCCTCGATGGCTTCCCACAGGTCGCGGCGATGGAAGTCGGCGTCCTTGCCGGCGATCTTCTGCGCCTCGTCCCACGCCAGCCCATGCACGCCGAGCTTAGGCTTCCAGTGGAACTTGACGAAGTGGCTCTCGCCGCGGCTGTTGACGAAGCGGAAGGTGTGGACGCCGAAGCCTTCCATCATGCGCAGGCTGCGCGGAATGCCGCGGTCACTCATGGCCCACATCAGCATGTGCGTGGTCTCCGGCATCAGCGAAGCGAAGTCCCAGAAGGTGTCGTGCGCGCTCGCGGCCTGCGGCATCTCGTGGTGCGGCTCGGGCTTGACGGCGTGGATCAGGTCCGGAAATTTCATCGCGTCCTGGATGAAGAACACGGGAATGTTGTTGCCGACCAGGTCGTAATTGCCTTCGCGCGTGTAGAACTTGACGGCGAAGCCGCGGGCGTCGCGCACCGTGTCGGCGGATCCGCGCGAACCAGCAACGGTCGAAAAGCGCACGAAAACGGGCGTACGCACCGTCGGGTCCTGCAGGAAATCGGCGCATGTGAACTGCGACATCGACTTGTAGACCTGAAAGTAGCCGTGCGCGGCTGACCCACGGGCGTGCACGGCCCGCTCGGGAATGCGCTCGTGGTCGAAATGCGTGATCTTCTCGCGGAGGATGAAGTCCTCCAGCAGGGTCGGGCCACGAACGCCCGCCTTCAGCGAATTGTGGTTGTCGGGGATCTGCAGTCCCTGGTTCGTGGTGAGCTGCGTGGACGCGTCTTCGGCGTACTGCGCGAGTTGCGCCTGCTTGGCGTTGGCACCATCGCCTGCCTTGGGACGGCGGCCTGCCGCGGCCTTGTTACGTGGCGTCATGACTGTCTTTCGTTTTCTGTGGGAGCGAGCGAGAAGGAGTGGCAGGCGCCGAATGGCGTCTGCAAGGAAGGCAGAACGCCGCTGCCGCCGCGGTCAATGCGTCTCGGCGTCGAGAAACATGTCGAGCGCATTGACCAGCGCGACCAGACCGATGGAACCTGCAACCGACGCCACCACCCAGATGAGCGCTTCGTTCATCCACGCTCCATTGAGCAAGCCGAGCAGAGATGAGAGTTCCATGAGAATGATTTGCGTCCTTGGCGCGACAGGTTGGAGGGAAGGTTCTCGCAAAGCGGCTTGGGGCAGCCCTATGGAGCATCTCGATCCTAGGAAGCAATCGCGGGAAAAGCCGTAGTGGCCGCACGCTGCCAGGCGTCGGCGCAGCGATGGCCTCACGGTAGGACCGCGCCGACGTATCTGCCTTGGCCTACGACGGGTCGCGCGCAACATTCCCAGGACGTGGCCGAGGGCATCTATAGGATGGTGGCAATCAGACCCGGCACTGAACCTGCTTTGCATGCAGGGCATTCGTTTCAACCGCGTTCCCACCGTCCTTCATCTCTCTCAGCAAAGCGTCGTCATGCTCATCAAAATCGGCTTCGACATCGAACTGGGCGTGACCGCGCCCACGGCCCTGGTGTACATGCTCCAGGTCCACCCTTCACGTGCCGGCGACATCGTCCAGGGCGAAAACATCACCATCAGCCCGCCGCTCGTGACCCACCATTACCAGGACGCGTTCGACAATCACTGCGCGCGTGTGCAGGTGCCCTACGGCGTGAGCAGCGTGCGACTGCGCAACGAGGCGGTGGTCTACGACAGCGGTTGGCAGGACCCGGTCGACTACAACGCCATTGCGCACGCACCCGCCGATCTTCCGGTGGCCACTCTTCCCTTCCTGCTCCCCAGCCGCTATTGCGAAGTCGACAGCGAGCTGCTCGCCTTCGCGTGGAACCAGTTCGGCAGCATCGCGCCGGGCTGGCACCGCGTGCAGGCCATCTGCGACTGGGTGCACAACCACCTGCGTTTCGACTACCAGCGGGCCCGCGCCACGCGCACCGCGCTCGAGGGCTACCGCGAAGGCGTCGGCGTGTGCCGCGACTTCACCCACCTGGCGGTCACGCTGTGCCGATGCATGAACATTCCGGCGCGTTACGTGACCGGCTACCTCGGCGACATCGGCATTCCGCCGGTGCCGTATCCGATGGACTTCAGCGCCTGGTTCGAGGTCTACCTGGGTGATCGCTGGCACACCTTCGATGCGCGCCACAACACGCCGCGCATCGGTCGCATCGTGATCGCCCGCGGACGCGACGCCGCCGACGTGCCGATCACGATGGTGTTCGGCGCCAATACGCTGCAGCGCTTCGAAGTGACGACGGACGAAGTGTTCGCCTGAAAGGCTGCACGCGCCGCTACAGCGTTCGATCGCTTTTCCTGGCGAAGTAGAACCACTCGGTGCCCACCAACGCCTCGGCGTTGGGGAACACGATGAAGCCGTCGCCGCTGGCGCGCAGCACGGTGCCGTCTGCGCGCAGGCCGATCGGCTCGCCCTGGGCCACCGCGTCGAAAGTAGCCCACTCGCGCACGAACTGGTCGCCTTCGTGCAGCCGGTCGGTCACGCTGACCAGGCGCAGCAGCGTCGGTTGCGCGGGCGGTGCGGCCTTTGTCTCGTCCGGAGCCAGGATCATGCCCAGGAGCCGCAGCGCCGACAGGATGGCGTCCTGGGCAACCCGGGGTGCATCCGGATCGTTGTGCTGGCCGCATTCGAGCGTGACGCCATAGCCGCCACGACTTCGCATGTACTCGTTGGTGCCCCAGCCGAAAGCCAGCGCGACGTCGTCGGGCGCCGCACCACCCGCACGCTGCGCCAGGCCGGCGGCGTAGATGTCGAGCCAGCCTTCGACCACGCACGGTGTACCGATGTGCAGCGCCAGGCGTCCCTCTTCGGTGGCCTGGGCAAACGGCTCGAGTGCGCCGTCGTTGTCGCGCGGCCCGATCATGGAAAACGCCTCGCCTGCGCTCTGGAACGAGTGCAGGTCGAGCAGCACATCGTGTGCTGCAAGCAAGGGGCAAAGCAGGTTGGTGAGGCGCGCTTCGTAGTCGGTGGGCGAATCGGATGGCTGGAAGTTCCGATTCAGGTTGCGCTCGCCTTCGCGGCTCGCCAGCCGGCGCGCCAGCGGATTGGCCACCGGCACCAGCGTGAGCCGACCACGCGTCAGCGCCAGCGCGCCGCCGTCCAGCTGCGTCAGGACACGCGCGATGCCCTCGGTGCCGCAGGTTTCGTTGCCATGCACGCCGCCCAGGACGATCAACCGAGGTCCCGGCACCGTCGACACGAAGGTGTGCACGCGCAGGGTTTCTTCCAGGGTTTGGGGTTTATGCAGGGGCGTTGGGGTGGCAGGCGTGGGCATCGTCATGCATCCTACAGCCGTCGGCTGGACGCTCCTACCGGGACGCCACCTCCTGCATGGCACAACGGATCGGACCGAAAACTCGAAGCCACGTGAATCCACGTGAAGGACATGCCATGACCACTCCATCGACACCCGCCACGCCGCAAAACGACGGAAAGGACGGCAAGACCACTGTCCAGCAGGGCAACGACTCGGCGCCGCGCCTGCCGCACGAGAACGATCAGACCGCCGAGAACCAGGACACGCCCGATGGCCAACCCACCGCCGAAGGCAAGCAGGCGCACAAGGACGTGGAGAGCGGACAGGTCGACACCGACCGCGGCGCCGTGACGGACCGCGTCTACAACGACAAACTGAAAAAGTAGGCTGCGTGGTGCGCGCCTGCAGGATCAGGACGCTCGGACGCCCGAAAGCTGGCCGCGCATCTCGCCGATCACGCCCGCGTAGTCCTTGGCATTGAAGATCGCGCTGCCGGCCACGAAGGTGTCGGCGCCCGCCGATGCCACGCGCGCGATGTTGTCGACCTTGATGCCGCCGTCGACTTCCAGCCGGATGTCACGGCCGCTCTGCTCGATGCGCTTGCGCGCCTGCTCGATCTTGCGCAATGCCGAGTCGATGAAGCTCTGGCCACCGAAGCCCGGGTTGACGCTCATGATGAGGATGAGGTCGATGTCGTCGATCGCCCAGTCGAGCGCCTCCAGGCCGAGGCCTGGATTGAACACCAGACCCGCCTTGCAGCCGGCCGCCTTGATGGCCTGGATGCTGCGGTTGACGTGCGGCGATGCGTCGGGATGGAAGCTGATGAAGTCAGCGCCCGCTTCGGCAAAAGACACGGCCAGCGCGTCGACCGGCTGCACCATCAGGTGCACGTCGATCGGCACCGCGACGCCGGCGGGCGTCCTGGCATGCGGCCTGAGCGCCTTGCAGATCATCGGCCCGAAGGTCAGGTTGGGCACGTAATGGTTATCCATCACGTCGAAGTGGATCCAGTCGGCGCCGGCGGCGATCACGTTGGCGACCTCGTCGCCCAGGCGTGCGAAGTCGGCCGAAAGAATCGAGGGCGCAATGCGGTAGGTGGGGCTCATCATGGAAAGCGATTGTCGCAGCGCGGGCAAGTTACCATGGCGGCCATGTCCGTCAGCCCCATGAGCGTCCAGGTCGAGCCACGCTACCTTCCCGACCAGTCTTCGCCCGAGGACAGGATCTACACCTTCGCGTACACCATCACGGTGACAAACACCGGCAGCGTGAGTGCGCAGCTGATCGCGCGCCACTGGCGCATCAACGACGCCTCCGGCCACGCGCAGGAGGTCAAGGGCCTGGGTGTGATCGGCCAGCAGCCGCTGCTCGCGCCCGGCGAATCTTTCCGTTACACGAGCGGCTGTCGCCTGCAGGCGCCCAGTGGCACCATGCACGGCAGCTTCTTCGTGGTGGACGAGCACGGCGCGCGCTTCGACGTGCCCGTGCCCATGTTCGTGCTGGAAGCCGACGGCGACGGCGCCGCCGCCCGTCGCGTCCTGCACTAGACCTTTCTTTTTTTCTCTCCTGCCATGGCCGCTGCGCGCGATCTGTCGAGTTTGCTCGCCCGTCTGGACCCGACGGCGGATGCGGCCCTGCGCCACATCTGGCTGATCGACCTGTTCGACTGGGTCCGGGGCGACCGCAAGTCGCCCCAGGCGGCCGCCGGACGCGTGCTGCTGCTGCTCGACGCCATCGAAGCGCGGCCCGAGCTGCTCGAACGTGTGCGCGTGTGGTGGATCGCCTCCACGCGCGAAGTGGACCTGACCACGCTGCTGGCCGACTACGGTTTCGCGCCCGACAACGCCTTCCTGAGCGAGCTCTCGGACCGCATCCGCCGGAAGTTGCTGCCCGGCACGCCCGAGACCACCGACGCGTCGGAACTGTTCCGCATGGTGCTGCCGAGCGGCTTCGATGCGCGCTGGATCGCGCTGCTCGACGCTGCCGCGCTGGAACGCATCGGCAGCCTGCTGGGCGACGAGGCCGTGGCCGGCGTGCCGCGCTGGCGCCACACCGTGATGGACGCGGTGACCTACTGCAGCAGCCAGATCGTGGCCGCCGGTTTTTCGCCGGAAGTCCGCCTGCGCATGAGCGATCCGCTGCGCGAGACGCGGCCGTTCCACCCGCTGATGACCGACCTGGACCAACTGCGTGACGCGGTGCTGCGCGTGCCACGCGACGAGGCCGCGCTGCAGGCGGCGTTCGTGGTCTTTCGCGACCGGCTGGACGCCTGCCGCGCCGCGGCGTCGTCGGTCTATACGCATCTGGAAGACCACGGTATCTCGGTGGGCCTGGTGTTCCGCCTGCGGCAGTTGCGCGAGCGCGTGCTGCGCATTCGCGAACTGCTCGACTGCCTGCTCTCGCCCACGCCCGCGCCCAGCGTCGGCCGGCTGATCGGCCGGCTGGTGACGGCGGGCAGCGAACGCGGCAGCATCCGGGCACTGATCGCCTCCAATTCGTCGATGGTCGCCGCCAAGGTGACCGAGCGCAGCGCCGAAGCGGGCGAGCACTACATCACCCGCGACCGCGGCGCCTACGGGCGCATGGTCAGGAAGGCGGCCGGCGGCGGCGCGCTCACGGCACTCACGGTGCTCAGCAAGTTCGCCATCCTGGCGCTCGGGCTGTCGGCCTTCTGGAGCGGCCTGGCCGCCGGCCTGATGTATGCGGCCAGCTTCCTGGCGATCCAGCTGCTGCACCTCACGCTGGCCACCAAGCAGCCGGCCATGACGGCGCCCGCCATGGCCGCCAAGCTGCGCGACCTGAAGGACGACGACGCCATCGACGAGTTCGTCGACGAGGTGACGCATCTCGTGCGCTCCCAGGTGGCCGCCGTGATGGGCAATGTGCTGGTGGTGGTGCCGGTGGTGATCGGCCTGAGCCTGCTGATCGCACGCGCGCTGGGCCATCCGGCCATCGACCGCATCCACGCCATCGCGGTGCTCGATTCGCTGTCGCTGGCGGGGCCGACGGCCATCCACGCGGCGTTCACGGGCGTCTTGCTGTTCACTGCCAGCATCATCGGCGGCTGGACCGAAAACGCCTTCGTGCTGCATCGGCTCGATTCGGCCATGCGCTACAACCCACGCATCGGTGCGGTGCTGGGTGCGGCACGCGCACGGCGCTGGGCCGACTTCATGCGCACGCACATCTCGGGGTTCGCGAGCAACATCTCGCTGGGCCTGATGCTCGGGCTGGTGCCGGCCTTCGCCGCTTTCTTCGGCCTGGGCCTGGACGTGCGCCACGTCACGCTGTCGGCCGGCCAGGTGGCCGCCGCGGTGGCGTCGCTCGGCCTGCCCGCGCTGAGCCAGCCTGCGCTATGGTGGGCGGCCGCGGCGATCCCGGTCATCGGCATGCTCAACGTCGGCGTGAGCTTCTATTGCGCGTTCCGGGTCGCCCTGCGCGCCCACAGCGTCAACCGCACCGACCGGGCACGCATCCGCGCGGCCATCTGGGCGCGCTGGCGCAGCCGCCCGGTCCGATTCTTCATCCCTGCATGACCTCCTTCATTCACTGATGTCCTTCCTTCCTCCCGATCTGTACGGCTTCTGGGCCGAGTGGCTGCGACCCTCGGCCGGCCTGCCGACCGTGCTGTGGTCGCTGCTGCTGGCGGTGGCCGCGGCCGCCGGCCATCTGGTCCAGCGCTACCTCGGCATGCCCAAGGTGGTGGGTTACTCCGTGGTCGGCACCGTCGTCGGCTTTGCCGGCTTCGAGGGCGCCATCTGGCCCCTGCAGGGCACCAGCCTCTTCCTGCTGGAACTGGGCGTGGCGATCGTGCTGTTCGAGGCCGGCGGGCGCCTGCCGCTGCGCTGGTTCCGCCACAACCCGCAGGTGCTGCTGCAAAGCCTGCTCGAAGCGGCGCTGACCTACTTCGGCGTATTCTGGACGCTGCACTGGATGGGCCTGCCAGACCCGGTGTCCAACCCGATCGCGCTGATCGCCATCGTCGCTTCGCCCGCCGTGCTCAGCCGCGTGATCCTGGACACGCGCGCCTCGGGCCCGGTGACCGAGCGCGCCATGACGCTGGCCACGCTCAACACCTTCTACGCGCTGGCGCTGGGCTATGCGCAGGCCGGGCTGATCGAGCGCGCGCCGGCCGGGCTCATGGACAAGCTCTATCCCATCGGCGTGGTGCTGGGCATGTCCTTCGTGGTGGGCGGGATCATGGCGCTCGCGCTGCGCTCCGCCCTGCGCGTGATGAGCCCGACCAGCGAGAACACGTCGATCCTGCTGCTGGCGATCATCGCGGCGGGCGCGGCGCTGGCTGCGCATTTCGGCGGCTCGGCACCGCTGGCCGCGCTCATCGGCGGCATCCTGCTCAAGCAGCTCAATCCCAAGCCCTGGGCCTGGCCGCGCCAGCTGGGCACGGCCGCGTCGCTGCTGACCATGCTGATGTTCGTGCTGGTGTCCATCGTCGCGGCGCAGGCCGACTGGAGCCTGCCGGTGGCCAGCGTGGTGGTGGCGGTCATCGCGGTGCGCGCCATCGCCAAGATCGCGGGCGTGGCCATCGCCAACCCGGGCAGCGGCGCGAGCTGGAAGCAGGCCTTCTGGGTCGGCTGCGCCATGTCGCCGCTGTCGAGCATCGCGCTGCTGATCGCATCCAACTTCGTGACCGCCTCGCCCTTGCTCGGTGCGATGATCACGCAGGTCGCGCTGCCCGCCATCCTGGTGATGGAAGTGCTCGGCGCGGTGCTCGCCACGGTCGCCATCCATGCCAGCGGCGAGAGTTCCAAACCCTGGACGCCCGAGGCGTTCGGCCGCCAGGAGGACAACGCCCGATGAGCACGCGCAACGCCAGCAACCCCAGCCATGCCGCTAGCCTCCTCGGTGCCGTGCCGGCGCTGCCGCAGGACCGGACCGTCCAGCTCGAACCCTTCAACCGCTCCGAAGCGCTGTCGCTCGGCGTCGAACTCGAGCTGCAGCTGGTCAACACGCACGACTACGACCTGGCGCCCTACGCCGAGGACATGCTGCGCCTCATGGCGCAGACGCCGCTGCCCGGCAGCGTGGTGCCCGAGATGACCTCGAGCATGATCGAGATTTCCACCGACATCTGCCATTCGGCGCAAGATGTGATCGACCAGCTCAGCCCGATCCGAGAGGCGCTGATCCGCAACGCCGACAAGCTCAACATCGCGGTGGTCGGCGGCGGCACGCACGCCTTCCAGCAATGGCACGAACGCCGCATCTACGACAAGCCGCGGTTTCGCGAACTGTCGGAGCTGTACGGCTACCTGAGCAAGCAGTTCACCATCTTCGGCCAGCACGTGCACATCGGCTGCCCGGACGCGGACGCCGCGCTGCTGATGCTGCACCGCATGTCGCGCTACATTCCGCACTTCATCGCGCTGTCGGCGTCGTCGCCCTTCGTGCAGGGTCAGGACACGCAGTTCGACTCGGCGCGGCTGAATTCCGTGTTCGCCTTTCCGCTCTCGGGCCGCGCCCCCTTCACCTTGAGCTGGCGCGAGTTCGAGGCGTACTTCCAGAAGATGACGCGCACTGGCGTCGTGCGCAGCATGAAGGACTTCTACTGGGACATCCGCCCCAAGCCCGAATTCGGCACCATCGAGATCCGCGTGTTCGACACGCCCCTCACGGTGGAACGCGCGGCCGCGCTGGCCGGCTACGTGCAGTCGCTGGGCGCCTGGTTCCTGCAGGAACAGCCCTTCATTCCCACCGAAGACGACTACCTCGTCTACACCTACAACCGTTTCCAGGCCTGCCGCTTCGGGCTCGACGCGGTGTACGTCGATCCGGCCACCGGCGAGCACATGCCGCTGCGCGAGCACATCCTCATGACCATGACGCGCATCGAGGTGCAGAGCGAGGCGATGAATGCGGCGACGGCCATCGCGCAATTGCGAACCGACGTGGAAGCCAGCCAGAACGATGCGCGCTGGCTGCGCGAACGCCAGGGCAAGGAACGGATGCTGGCCGAAGTGGTGCGGCAGGCCGCGCTGCGTTTTCGCGGCCAGGCCTGAAGCACCGGGCACGCACCGCCATGGGTGAATTCGACCTCATCGACCGCTACTTCAAGCGCCCGGCGCGCCGCTCGCCTCTCGGTGTGGGCGACGACTGCGCGCTGCTGGCGCCGGCCGCCGGCATGCAGCTGGCGGTGTCCAGCGACATGCTGGTCGAAGGCCGGCATTTCCTCTCGACCGTGGACACGGCGCGGCTCGGCCACAAGGCGCTGGCCGTCAACCTGAGCGATCTGGCCGCCTGTGGCGCGCGACCCCTGGCCTTCACGCTGGCGCTGGCCCTGCCAGCCGTCGACGAGGCCTGGCTGGCGGGCTTCTCGCGCGGCCTGTTCGCACTGGCCGAGGCGCACGACTGCGAGCTGGTCGGCGGCGACACCACGCGCGGACCGCTCAACATCTGCATCACGGTGTTCGGCGAAGTGCCCGCGGGCGCGGCGCTGCTGCGCTCGGGCGCCCGTCCGGGCGACGCGCTCTGGGTCAGCGGCACGCTGGGCGACGCACGGCTGGCACTCGAGGTGTTTCGCGGCACGCTCGACCTGCCGGCAGATCTCTTCGCCCTGGCCCGTGCACGCATGGAACAGCCGACCCCCCGCGTCGCGCTGGGCCTGGCGCTGCGCGGCATCGCGACCGCGGCGGCCGACGTCAGCGACGGACTGCTGGGCGACCTTGGCCACATCCTGCGCGCCAGCGGCGTCGGCGCCACGGTCGATGCCGATGCCGCCACCGGTTGCGTCGGCCTGCTGGCGCACCCGGGCGCCGCCAGTGCCGGCCTGCCGCCTGCACTGCTGCGCACCTGTGCGCTGTCGGGCGGCGACGACTACGAACTGGTCTTCACCGCGCCCGCCAGCGCCCATGCGGCGGTGCTGCAGGCCGGGCGCGACGCACAGACGCCGGTGACCTGCATCGGCCGCATCGAGGCCGATGCAGGACTGCGCATCGTCGATGCAAGCGGCGCGCCGCTCGACCAGCGTTTTTCTTCCTTTGATCATTTCAGCGCCTAGGCGCCATGCCCACCGTGCCGCTTCCGTTGCCTTCGTCACCGCCCCTGCCTTCCGTCCTGCGCCCGACCGCGCGCTTCATGTTGTCTCATCCGGCCCACCTGATCGCACTCGGCTTCGGCTCCGGCCTGCCGCGCCGCGCGCCGGGCACGGTCGGCACGCTGTGGGCGTGGGTCGCCTTCGTGGTGATGCAGCTCTGGCTTGCACCGGCCACCATCGGCTGGGTGATCCTGGTCTCGCTGCCCGTTGGCTGGTGGGCCTGCAGCGTGACCGCCCGGCACATGAACGTGGCGGACCCTGGCGCCATCGTGTGGGACGAGGTGGTGGCCTTCTGGATCGTGCTCTGGCTCATCGCGCCGGCCGGGCTCTGGGGCCAGGCCATCGCCTTCGCACTGTTCCGGTTCTTCGACGCCGCCAAGCCCGGGCCCGTGGCATGGGCCGACAGCCTCTTCAAGCAGCGCGATGCCACGCCCGCGACCATGCGCTGGAGCGCCGCCGGCTTCGGCATCGTCTTCGACGACCTGGTGGCCGCTTTCTGTACCCTCTTGGTGATCGCGCTCTGGCGCGCATGGTGACAACGATGAATGCTCTTTCTCCCGTGCCGGTCCCTGAATCGGAACCCGAATCCGAGGTCGCTGCGCTGACCACGCGCCTGGCCGGGCTGCTGCTGCAACGGCACTGGATGCTCGCCACCGCCGAAAGCTGCACGGGTGGCCTGATCGCCGGCGCCTGCACCGACCTGGCGGGTTCCAGCGCCTGGTTCGAGCGCGGCTTCGTCACCTACTCCAATGAGGCGAAGATCGAACTGCTGGGCGTCGGGACCACGGCGATCGACACGCACGGCGCCGTCAGCGAGCAGGTGGCGCGCGCCATGGCCGAAGGCGCCGTTGCACGCTCGCATGCGCAGGTATCGCTGGCCGTGACCGGTGTCGCCGGCCCGAGCGGTGGCACGCCCGATAAGCCGGTGGGCACCGTCTGGTTCGGCTGGTCGGTGGGTGGCGAAGTGCGCACCGAACGCCGCCGCTTCGAGGGCGACCGGGCCACCGTGCGCGCGGCCACCGTGGCGCACGCGCTGCAGACGCTGGTCCTGCGCCTGCAGCATTGAAAAAAAGAAAACCAGAAGGAGCCTCCCATGAGCCCCAACGAGCAGACCCTCCGCCGCTTCTACGAAGCCTTCGCCCGGCTCGACGCTGCCACCATGGCCGCGTGCTACGCGCCCGATGCGGTGTTCGAGGACGAGATATTCAAGCTGCGGGGGGCGCGCGAGATCGGCGGCATGTGGACGATGCTGTGCACTGCCACGCGGGCCAAGGGCGCCCACGTGTGGAAGCTCACGCACAGCGGCGTGCATGCTGACGGCACCTCCGGCCAGGCGCACTGGGACGCGCACTACCTCTTCAGCGCCACCGGACGCACGGTGGACAACGCGGTCGACGCGCGCTTTACTTTCACGCCCGACGGCCTGATCGCCACGCACCGTGACCGATTCGGCTTCTGGACCTGGGCGCGGCAGGCGCTCGGTCTGCCGGGCCTGCTGCTGGGGTGGTCGCCCAGTCTGCGGCGCAAGGTGAAGCAGACCGCCGCCAGGAACCTGGCGGCTTTCCTGACAAAGAAACCCTGAACAGAAAGGCACCGTCATGTCCGATATCCAGCTGACGCAAAACGTCGCCAGCCACCGCTACGAAGCCCACGTCGACGGCCAGCTTGCAGGCTACTGCGAGTACAACCTGCTCACCGACGCCATCATGTTCACGCACACCGAAGTGCTGGAAGCCTTCGAAGGCCAGGGCATCGGCTCGGCCATCGCACGGCACGTGCTGGACGCGGCGCGCAGCGAGGGCAAGCACGTGATTCCCGTCTGCCAGTTCATCGCCGGCTACATCCGCAAACACCGCGACTACGCGGACCTGGTGCGGCCGGACGTTCAAAGGGCGTTCAAGATCTGAGCGCCCTCCCCACCACGGTCAGTTGAAAACAGGAGCTTCCGCATGAAAGTTTTGATGGTCCTCACATCCCACGATCAGTTGGGCCAGACCGGCAAGAAAACGGGCTTTTGGCTCGAAGAGTTCGCGGCGCCCTATTTCGCGTTCGTGGATGCAGGCGCCGAGGTCACCCTGGCCTCGCCCCGCGGCGGCCAGCCGCCGCTCGACCCGAAAAGCGACGAGCCCGCCAGCCAGACCGAAGACACGGCCCGCTTTCGCGCCGACAAAGGCGCGCAGGCCGCGCTCGCGTCCACGCACGTGCTGTCGGTCATCCAGCCGCTGGACTACGACGTGGTGTTCTACGTCGGGGGCCATGGCCCGCTGTGGGACCTGGCCGAAGATGCCACTTCCATCGCGCTGATCGAGAAGATGCATGCGGCCGGCAAGGTCGTGGCCGCGGTCTGCCACGGCCCGGGCGTGCTGCGTCGCGCCCGTGGCACCGACAGCCAGCCACTGGTGGCCGGCAAGAAGGTCACCGGATTCACCAACGGCGAAGAAGCGGCGGTGCAGCTGACCGACGTCGTGCCCTTCCTGGTGGAGGACGAACTCAAGCGCCTGGGCGGTGACTACAGCAAGAAGGAAGACTGGCAGCCCTACGCCGTGGTCGACGGCAAGCTCGTGACCGGGCAAAACCCGGCGAGCTCGGTGCTCGTCGCCCGTGAAGTGCTGGCCCTGCTCGCCTGACTTGAATCCGCGCGCCTAGTACGGCGGTGCCTGGCGGGCCCGCTGGGCGCGCGCCGCCTCGGTCCACCAGGCCAGGTCGTCGGCGAACCGGCCGAAGGCGCGGTCCAGCGATTCGCCGGCGCTGCCCGTCGGGCGACCCTGGTCGTCCAGCGTCTGCGAGATCGGACCGACCGCCAGTGCACTCGAGATGACGACCATGCCCATCTCCGACAGGATCGAATGCCAGGCGGTGCCGGCCCGAACGCCCGAAAAACGCCCGGCCGAATAGCTGGCAACGGCGGCGGGCCGCCAGAACCACTCCTCCAGGAAATGGTCGGTCAGGTTCTTCAGCCCCGGCTGCACGCCCCAGTTGTATTCGCCTGCCACGAACACGAAGGCATCGGCGCCGCGAATTTTTTCGGCCAGCGCCTGCATGGCCGCTGGCGCCTGGCCCTTCGGATATTCCTTGTACATGCGGTCGAGCATGGGCAGGTCGATCGCCTTGGCATCGATCAACTCGACTTCGCTGCCCCGGGCCTTCAGGCCGGAAACCAGATAGTCGGCCAGCCGGATGCCCATCCGGTCGGCCCGGTAGGAGCCGTAGAACACCAGCACCTTGTCGGCGACTTTGTCGGCCATCTTCAGGCTCCGTGACACTTCTTGAACTTCTTGCCGCTGCCGCAAGGGCACGGGTCGTTGCGGCCCGGCGTGGCTTCCTTGCGGAAAGTCTCCACGCGCGGACCCATGCTCTTCCAGAGCTGGCGCAAGTCGTAGACCGCCCAGATGGCTTCGCCGAAATCGTCCAGGCGCTTCTGGCTCAGGCTGGGCGGGCCGTCTTCGCTGAACATCGAGATCTCGGGCTTGCCGGTGTCGTCCTCGGTCAGCGCGACGATCGAGCTCAGGGCGTCGTCGAGCATCTGTGCGGCTTCCTTGTCGCGCGGCGCGGCCCAGTCCTCGGGCCAGTTTTCCACCGCGTACATGAAGCCCAGCGCCCAGATCTGCGCGAAGGACGGGATGGCCTCGCCAGCCACCTCTTCGCGCTCTTCCTCGGGCAGCGAGGCGATGGCACCGCGTGTGTCGAGCACCTCGGGCTGGTAGCTGCGGTCGTCGTCGAGCGCCTTGACGTCGGCGTCGAGCGATTCCTCGATTTCCTTCCAGCGACGCTTCCAGTGCCAGACGAATTCCATGCGCTGGGCGGGCACGAAGCTTTCGCCGAGCAGCACGGGCCAGTATTCGGCAGGCGGCACCGGGCGGCGCGAGCAGATGACTGCGGCCATGAAGCCTTCGCAGAATTCCCACTGCGGAATCTCGTCGTCGTGCTCACGCATGGCGTCGAGTTCGCTGTCGAGCAGGTCGAATTCTTCAGGGCCGAGCGGCGTGTTCGCGGCATCGGCAACGACCTCTGCGGCGGGTGCGAGCTCGGGGGTGGGGGGAGTGTCGGGGGTGTTCGTCATGGGGGATCTTGAATCAGCCCTCTATGATGCAGCACACGCTCCGGAGACAGATCATTTCAGCCCTCACGATTTCTATTTTTCCCGTCCGCTACACCGCCTTGGCGTTGTGCGTGGTGGCGCTGGCGGTCTGCGTGGGGGCGGTGTTCGCCGTGCCGCAGGCCTGGCTCGCGTGGATCGGGCTGGCCGTGTTCGCCGTGCTGTGCGCCGTGGGTGCACACGACATGCAGCAGGAAAGGCACGCCATCCTGCGCAACTATCCGGTCATCGGGCATCTGCGCTTCCTGCTGGAATTCATCCGGCCGGAACTGCGCCAGTACTTCATCGAGAGCGACAGCGAGGCGGCGCCCTTTTCGCGCGCGCAACGCTCGCTGGTCTACCAGCGCGCCAAGGGTGAGCCCGACAGCCGGCCCTTCGGAACTCAGTTGAACGTGACCTTGTCGGGCTACGAATGGATCAACCATTCGATGCAGCCCACCACACTGGCCGACCACGACTTTCGCATCGTGATCGGCGGCGCGGGCAACGGCCGCGATGCGGGCAACGGCAGCCTGCATCCGTGCACGCAGCCCTATTCGGCAAGCGTCTTCAACATCTCGGCGATGAGCTTCGGCGCACTGTCGGCCAACGCCATCCTCGCACTCAACAAGGGTGCGCAGATGGGCGGCTTCGCCCACGACACCGGCGAAGGATCGATCTCGCAGCACCACCGCGTCCACGGCGGCGACCTGATCTGGGAGGTCGGCTCGGGCTACTTCGGCTGCCGCAACGACGACGGCTCGTTCAACGAAGAGCGCTTCACCGCCAACGCGCGCGATCCGCAGGTCAAGATGATCGAGCTCAAGCTCAGCCAGGGCGCCAAGCCGGGCCACGGCGGTGTGCTGCCAGGGCCCAAGGTCACGGCGGAGATCTCGGCGGCGCGTGGTGTTCCGGTGGGCGTCGACTGCATCTCGCCGGCATCGCACCGCGCCTTCTCGACACCGGTGGGCATGATGCATTTCATCGGCCGGCTGCGCGACCTCTCGGGCGGCAAGCCGACCGGCTTCAAGTTCTGCCTGGGCCATCCGTGGGAATGGTTCGCCATCGTCAAGGCGATGCAGGAAACCGGCATCACGCCCGACTTCATCGTGGTCGATGGCGCCGAAGGCGGCACGGGCGCCGCGCCGGTGGAGTTCATCGACCACGTGGGCGCCCCGCTGCAGGAAGGCCTGCTGCTGGTGCACAACACGCTCATCGGCGTGGGCCTGCGCGACCGCATCAAGATCGGCTGCGCGGGCAAGGTGATCACGGCTTTCGACCTGGCGCGGATGATGGCGCTGGGCGCCGACTGGTGCAACGCCGGGCGCGGTTTCATGATGGCGCTGGGCTGCATCCAGGCGCAGACCTGCCACACCGGCCACTGCCCGACCGGCGTCACCACGCAGGACGCGCGACGCCAGCAGGCGCTGGTGGTGCCCGACAAGGCCGAGCGCGTGCGCAGCTTCCACCGCAGCACGCTGCATGCGCTGCAGGAACTGGTGCAGTCCGCCGGCCTGGCGCATCCGCAGCAGATCACCGCGCACCACATCGTGCGGCGCATCTCCGACACCGAAGTGCGGCTCCTGAGCAACCTGGTGCTGCAGGTCGCGCCGGGCGCGCTGTTGGGCGCGCTCGACGAGCAACATACCGTGTTCCGCACCTACTGGCCCCTGGCGAGCGCGCAGAGCTTTCAGCCGGTGGTGCAGGAACTCGAGGGAATGGCACTGGCCGCATGAGTTCGACGAGACGACCCACCTCCCACGCTGCTGCGTCGGCGAACCCATCACCCCATGCGCAGGGCGCCGAGGCCCATCGCTACGCCGACTTCCTGCGCACCCAGTTGCCGCAGCAGGTCGACCCGATCGCGCGCCACCGCCTGGGCAGCGAGCGCGTGTGGCTCAAGAAGGCCGGGCCGCGGCACGGCAGGCTGCGCTACCACTTGCTCGCGGCCATCGCGGGCCTGCTGCGGCTGGACGTGCTCAAGCCTGTGCCCAATCCGGGCGGCAACGCGGCCATCGCCATCGAAGCGCGGCGGCTGCGCGCGCTGGGTGCGCTCGGCCTGCGCGTGCCGGTGGTGCTCGCCGAACAGGCCGACGGCCTGCTGATCTCCGACCTGGGCGAAAGCGGCAGTGGCGCCGTCGTGCTGCGCGAGCGGCTCGACCAGGCCGCCGCCGACGAACCGACCGCGCTGCTGGCAGTCTGGCGTGAAGGCCTGGAAGCGATCGCCACGGCCCACGCGCGCGGCGCCTACCTGAGCCAGGCCTTCGACCGCAACCTGATGCGCTGCCCCGACGGCGTGGTCGGCTACATCGACTTCGAGGACGATCCCGGCGAAACGTTGAGCGTGGTCGAATGCCAGGTGCGCGACTGGCTCAGCTACCTGCATTCGACCGCAGTGATGGTCCGCGCCGCCTCACCCCAGGCTGCCGGCGCGCTCTGGCATGCGGCGCTGGCGCAAGCTGACCCCGAGGTGCGCGAGCGCATCGGGCTGGCGGCGCAGCGCATGCGCTGGCTGCGCCATTTGCCGGCAAGCCGGCGCTGGGGTCGCGACACGCAGCGCGTGCGGGCGGCTGCGCTGCTGCTGGGGCGCTGGCATGGAAGACAAGGCCAGTGATGAATCGGGTGGGAAGGTTGCCGCCGTCAACGACTATTCATCGTCGTCCGAGGCCTGTGCTTTCCAGCCTGAGACGATTTACAAGAAATTATGAGTTTGGGATAATTATCCAAAATCCATAAAAAAAGATAAACATGACCTTTCATCGACCGGATCTCGCGGCAGCCTTGTCGGATCAACTGCTGCAGCCGAAGGGCCTGATGAAAAAAGTCCGGTCCGGCCTCTTCCTGGGCGGGCTGCGTCGGATCGGCAAGACGACGTTCCTTCGCGGCGACTTGATTCCCGCACTTCAGGCCAAGGGCGCCATCGTTGTCTACGTCGACCTCTGGAGCAATACCGCCGCCAAGCCCAGCGACCTTCTGCTGGGCGCCGTGCGCAAGATATTGGTCGATCTGGAGCGCGCAGACTCCAAGGCGCTCCAGACGCTCAAGCGGCTGAAGGGCTTGGACTTGGGCGCAGCGGGCTTCAAATTCGGCTTCAGCCTGGCTGAGCTCGGCAAGAACGAGGGGAATACGCTGGCGGGAGCCTTCTCGGAACTGGTCCACCTGGCAAGGACCGATGTCGTGGTCATCATCGACGAAGTCCAGCACGCGCTGGGCTCCGAGGACGGCGACAGCATGCTGCTGGCCCTCAAGGCAGCCCGCGATGAGATCAACCTGACTCCGGACACGCCCGGGTATTTCCTTTTCGTCGGCACCGGCTCCCACCGGGCCCGCGTCCGCGAACTCACGATCAAGGGCAAGCAAGCCTTCAACGGCGCCATGTCGGAGGACTTCCCGGTCCTGGAAATCGATTTTGTCGATTGGCTACTGAAAGAAGCCGATCTCGGCGCAAGGATGCCCACTCGGGACGTCGCATTCGAATGCTTCGTGCGACTGGGCCGCCGGCCCGAGGAACTCATGAAAGCACTGTTCGCGCTCCAGCATTCACCCAACTTCGTGGATGCAGATCAAGACCTGCGCGCGATCACAGAGGGCGTGCGGCAATCCGCGGCTGGTGTGGATCTGGCGCGTCTGGACGAACTCGGTCCGTTGGCGCAGGCCGTTTTCGGCTATGTGTGCAAGCAAGGCGGACAAGGGGTGAAGAAGCTCTTCTCCGCTGCGACACTCGACGAATACAGCGTCGAGATCGGCCGCCAAGTCGGCGCGGAAGAAATTCAGAAGGTTGCCACCCTGCTGGTGGACTCGAACATCCTGGCGCGCGACGGCCATGGTATCTACGGCGTCAGCGATCCGTTCGTTGCCGAGGCCTACACCAGCCGGGCCAATGTTCTCAAGACGCTTGAAGGCCCCGATGCGCGGTCATGAGGTTTGCAGCGCCGTCCGCGCGCTGGCGCTGGGCCCGCAAACGGCAAGATGCCAACTTTCCGGTCATGAACAACTTTGAGATCTACACCCCCACCGCCGAGGAAGTGCACTCGGGCGAATTGGGTCGCCGCATGCGGCAGTTCAACTACCGGTTCGTCGGCGAGTACGGACAAGCGCAGCCGGTCTGGGTTAGCGCAAAGGACGTCAGTGGCGGGCTCGTGGGTGGGTTGCGCGGATTTGTATTCCTGCATTGGCTGAACGTGGAACTGCTGTTCGTGGACGACGCGGCGCGGCACCAAGGCGTGGGCCGCAGGCTGCTCGCAATGGCAGAACAGAAAGCCCGCGAGTTGGGTGCCCGCAACTCGACGTTGAACACTTTCGAATGGCAAGCCCGCTCGTTCTACCTCAAGCAGGGCTACGAAGAGTTTGGACGCATCGACGACTACGTCGAGGGCTTCTACGTGGCGTACATGAAGAAGGCGTTGGCCCCGTAACGCCTAAACCAGCTCCGCACCCAACCCCGCCAGCCGCTTGCGCATCGCGCGCACGGCGCCGTCCTTGCTGAACAGCCGCGCGCCGTGGGCCACCGCGAGGTCGATGTAGATCTGGTCGTCAGGGTCCTTGCACCGAATGCCGGCGGCAGGCGCGGGTGCGACGATGCGCACGTGGCGATCGAAAGCGCCCAGCACGTCGGCGTCGACGAGCCGGTAGAACGCAAGGCGTGGCGCGATCTTCGGGTAGCCCAGCACCCGCGCAAGCTCGATGCGCATCGCGTCGGTCGCGAGCCACTCGACGTCACCTGCCTCGAGCGCGGCGCGCAGCGGCTTTGCAGCGGCGTCGTCGAACACGAACAGGTCCAGCACGATGTTCGTGTCGATGACGACGTGGCGGCTCATGGCTTCAACGCCTCAAGGCTGCAAGGCTTCACGGCTGCTTGGTGCGCGCCGAGCCCGCCACCATGTCGAAGCGGAACAGGCGGCATTCGATCGGGCCGTTCCACATCGGCACGCGGCGCGATTCCTTCAGGCGCATGCGCTTGGGCAGTTGCAGGTCGGGCGTGAGCACCCAGGCGGTCCAGCCGGCATAGTTCTTCTTCCAGTGGCTGGCCAGTTGCGGGAAGAACTCATTGCCTTCTTCGCCCGAGCCGGCTTCGGTCTGGGCCGACTCGCGCGCGCCGAAGCGGGCCGTGCCGGCCACGCCTGCGACCTCGATGCGCTCGCCGTACGGCGGATTGAGCACGATCACGCCACCCTCGGCCGGCGGCATGCGCTGCAGCGCGTCGCCGCCGCGGAATTCGATGCGCGACGCCACGCCGGCCCGCTCGGCATTGCGCTCGGCGAAGTCGACCATGCGGTGCGCCACGTCCGAGCCGAAGATGGTGGGCGCGGCAGCCTCGTCGGCCGCAGGCGCGGGCATCGCCTCGTTCTGCAGCGATTCCCACACGTGCGCCTGGAACGGCAGCAACTTCTCGAAGCCAAAGCGCCGCAGCGAACCGGCCGGAATGCGCGCAGCGATCTGCGCGGCCTCGATGGCGATGGTGCCGCTGCCGCAGCACGGGTCGTAGAGCGGCTGGTCCGACACGTCGCCGGTTTCAGGGTTCCACCAGCCGCTGGCCGCCAGCATGGCCGCAGCCAGCGTTTCCTTCAGCGGTGCGTCGCCCTTGTCCTGGCGCCAGCCGCGCTTGAAGAGCGGCTCGCCCGAGGTGTCGATGTAGAGGGTGCAGTGGTCGGTGGTCAGGTGGGCGAACACGCGGCTGTCGGGCCACTGGGTCTCGATGCTCGGCCGCACGCCACCCGCCTTGGCGCGAAAGCGGTCGGCAATCGCGTCCTTGATGCGCAGCGTGGCGAAGTTCAGGCTCTGCAGCGGGCTGTGCTGGGCCGTGGTTTCGATCTTGAAAGTCTGCTTGGGGGTGAACCAGATTTCCCACGCCACGCCGCTGGCGATGGCGTAGAGGTCGTTTTCGCTGCGGTAGGGCGCGTGCGCGAGCTCGACGAGAACGCGCTGGGCGAGCCGGCAGTGCAGGTTGAGCTTCATGGCGTCGCGCCAGGAGCCGCGCACGAACACGCCGCCACGGGACGCCATCAGGTCGTTGCCCGACAGGCCTGTCAGGCCGTGCACTTCCTGGGCGAGGAAGTCCTCGACGCCGGCGGCACAGGGAAGAAAGAGTTGCAGTTGGTTCATGTGAAGTGGTCCGTCCGCCGCGCGCGCGTGCGCCCGGCTCAGAGCGCCTTGCGCAGATTGGCTGGCGCGATGCGCAGCGCCTCGCGGTACTTGGCGACGGTGCGGCGTGCGCACTCGATGCCCTGCTCCTTGAGCATGTCGGAGATCTGGCTGTCCGACAACGGCTTCTTGATGCTTTCGGAGCTCACGAACTGCTTGATCAGCGCCCGCACCGCGGTGCTCGACGCGTTGCCACCCGCCTCGGTGCCCAGCGCCGAGCCGAAGAAATACTTGAGTTCGACCGTGCCGTAGGGCGTGGCCATGTACTTGGCCGTGGTCACGCGGCTGATGGTGGATTCGTGCAGGCCGAGCTCGTCGGCGATCTCTCGCAGCACCAGGGGGCGCATGGCCAGTTCGCCGTGCACGAAGTAGCTCTTCTGGCGCTCGACGATGGCATTGGACACGCGCAGGATGGTGTCGAAGCGCTGCTGGATGTTCTTGATGAACCAGCGCGCTTCCTGCAGGCGCTGCGACAGCGCCTGGCTGCCCTCGCCCTTGTGCGACTTGAGCGCGCCGGCATAGATGTCGTGCACGCGCAGCCGCGGCATGACGTCGGGGTTGAGCATCACGCGGAACTTGATGTTCGTGCCGCGGCCAGTGCGCGTGACGATCACGTCCGGCACGACGATGTTGCGCTCGACGTCGACGAAGCGCCGCCCCGGCTTGGGCTCGAGCGTGGCGATGAGCTGCAGCGCGCTGCGAACGCCCTCTTCGTTGCTGCGGGTGAGCGTGGCCAGGCGCTTGAAATCACGCCGTGCCAGCAGCTCCATCGGCTGCTTGCAGATGGCGATGGCGGTCTTGCGGATCTGCGCGGCCTCGTCAGAGTCGCCCGGTTCGGCCAGGGCGCGCAGTTGCAAGGTCAGGCATTCGCCCAGCGAGCGCGCGCCTACGCCCACCGGCTCCAGGCTTTGCAGCAGGCCGAGCGCGACCTGGAAGTGATGCACGAGGTCGTCGAACTGGTCGTTGTCGTCGCCGGCCAGGCCGGTGGCGAGCTCGGCGAGCGTGTCTTCCAGGTAGCCATCGTCGTTGAGCGATTCGATCAGGAAGCGCAGCGCGGCCCGGTCGTTTTCGTTGAGCCGCAGACCCAGCGCCTGGCGGTGCAGGAAGGACTGCAGCGATTCCTGGCTGCGCGCGAGTTCGGTCGCGTCGGCGCGCTCGTCGTCGCCCAGGTTGTTGGTGCGAGCAGGCGCATCGCTGCCCCACTCGCTGTCGTCGGGCGCCATGTCGACCGTGCCGTCGCCTTCCCAGTCGGGCTGGGCTTCGGTGCTGTCGGGCGTGGTGGTCTCGGACTCGGTGCTGCTGGTCGCGCTGCTCGACTCCGCGGGGGCCGAGGACGACGCGGTGGAAAAGTCGTCGTCCCGCGGCGGGGCTGCATCCGACGCGTCCAGGCCGAATTCTTCGCGCGCGGCCTCTTCGGCCGTGCGTTCGAGAAAGGGGTTTTCGTCGAGCATCTGCTCGACTTCCTGGCTCAGTTCGAGCGTGGACAACTGCAGCAGCCGGATCGACTGCTGCAACTGGGGCGTGAGCGCGAGGTGCTGCGAGACCCGCAGCGACAAACCCTGTTTCATGCGGCGCGGCCCGCCCCCCTGCAGGACGAATGCGGACGCGCGGAACGTAAAGCCTGGGTTTGACGCATCACATCCTGAAGTGTTCGCCCAGGTACACGCGGCGCACCTCGGCGTTGTCGACGATATCGGAGGGCGTGCCTTGTGCCAGCACCTGGCCGTCGCTGATGATGAACGCGTGGTCGCAGATGCCCAGCGTTTCACGCACGTTGTGGTCGGTGATGAGCACGCCGATGCCACGCCCCTTCAGGAAGCTGATGATCCGCTGGATCTCGATCACCGCGATCGGGTCGATACCGGCAAACGGTTCGTCCAGCAGGATGAAGCGCGGCTGAGTGGCCAGCGCACGGGCGATCTCGACGCGGCGGCGCTCGCCGCCCGACAACGCCAGCGCCGGCGAGGCGCGCAGGTGGTCGACGCGCAGGTCGCCCAGCAGCTCTGCCAGGCGCTCTTCGATGCGCTTGGACGACAGCGTGACGTTGTTGCCCTTGCCATCGGGCTCGGTCTGGAGCTCGAGCACGGCGCGCACGTTCTCCTCGACCGTGAGCTTGCGGAAGATCGACGCTTCCTGCGGCAGATAGCTCAGGCCCATGCGGGCGCGGCGGTGGATCGGCATGTGGGCGATCGGCTCGCCGTCGATGGTGATCTCGCCCGCGTCGGCACGCACCAGCCCGACGATCATGTAGAACGACGTCGTCTTGCCCGCGCCGTTGGGGCCGAGCAGCCCGACGACCTCGCCCTTCTGCACTTCGAGCGAGACGTTCTTGACCACCTTGCGGCTGCCGTAGCTCTTCTGCAGGCCGCGCACCACGAGGCGGCTGCCCGCGTTCGCGGCGTCGGGGGTGGCGTGCGAGGCGGTGGAGGCGGAGATGGCGGCGGCGCTCACTTGCGTGGCTCTCCGGCGCCGGTGCCGCCGCCGAGCGTGGTCGTCGAGCGCAGGCTGCGTCCTGTAGCGGGCGCTGGCGTTGCGGCAGGGGAAGTGGCCGCGCCGGGTGCGCCCGGCGTGGTGCCAGCTGCGCGCGGCGTGAGCACGGCCCGCACGCGGCTGCCACGCTCGCCCGTCGCCACGCTGGCGCCCGGCGGCAACGGCGCACCGTTGACGGTGAAGGTGTCGTTGCTCTGGTCGTAGACGATGAGGGCACCGGTGGTCTCGTCGTTCGGCGTGGCGCCGATCAGGCGGCGCATCACGGCGCGCCGGATGAACTTGACGTTGTCGGCGCGGCTGTCGTATTCGATGACTTCGGACTCACCCTCGGTCCACTCGTCGGTGCCGCTGTCGCGCTTTTGCTTGTAATAGGCAAGCTTGCCCGGCGCGGCCGTGACCACGCCGTACTGATAGCCCTCAGGATCCTGGCGCACGTCGATGCGCGCGCCGCGGATGATGATCGTGCCCTTGGTCACCACCACGTTGCCGGTGAACACGCTGGTCTGCTTGAGGTCGTCGTAGCGCAGCGCATCGGCCTCGATGTTCATGGGCTTGCTGCGGTCGGCCTTCTCGGCCTGCGCAGCCGGGACAACGCCGGCGAGCACCAGCGCGCACAGGGCGACGCGGGTGACGAAGGAAAGAGAGAAGGAGGAGCTTTTCATAAAGGCACGAAACTTGCTGATTCATTGTATGCGGTTGCGCACGTCCAGAGACGCCACATGGCCGCGTGAACGAAAAAGCCCGCCAAGGCGGGCCTCACGGTAGGCTGGAAGCCCCTGACGCTCGAACCGTGGCTCAGGCCTTGCGTGCCTCGCCGATCAGGAATTCACTGACCTGCAGGGCGCGGTCCAGTGTGCCGGCGGTGTCGCCGTCCACATACCAGCGACCCGCCACACCCAGCGCCGGAACGCCGGCGACCTGGAAGTCGGTGGTCAGTTGCGTCGCGCGCTTGGCCTTGCCGACCACGCTGAACGACTTGAACAGTTCGCCGAATTTCTTGGCGTCCAGACCAGGCTGCTTGCCGGCCCAGGCCAGCACGGCCTCGTCGCCGAACAGGCGCTGGCGCTCGCCATGGATCGCCTGGAAGATCTTGAGCTGGAACTCGTCGACCTTGCCCATGGCTTCCAGCGTGTAGTAGAGGCGCTGCTTGGTGTCGACGTCGTTGCCGACGAAGGGCACCGGAATGCGCTTGAACACCACGTTGGAGGGCAGTTGCTTGACCCAGGCCTCGAGCCGCGGCTCGAAGGCGGCGCAATGCGGGCAGTTGTACGAGAAGAACTCGACCACCTCGACCTTGTCGGCGGGCGCGTCGACCGGCAGGCGCTTGCTGAGCACGATGTAGTCGGTGCCGGCCTTGGGCACGCGGGCCTGGGCGTGCAGCGTGCCGGCCAGGGGAAGGAGGCCGAGCGAAGCGGCGGTCAGCGAAAAGTCACGACGGTTCATTGAAAATTTTTCTCCTGTTGCGCTGAGAGCCGCGCAGGGGCTATGGAGTTCCCGCAGCGCCGAGGTCTCAGCGCTGCACGCGCACGAGCGCGGATTCGAGGCCGTTGCCGTCCAGGCGGTCTTTCAGGCGGTCGGCGTCTTCCTTCTTGTTGAAGGGGCCCGCGCGCACGCGGTAGACGGTGCGTCCGGCCTGCTCGCGCTCGGTCACCCGCGCCTCGATGCCCATCAGCGACAGCTTGGCGCGTTGCGCGTCGGCATCGTCGGTGGTGCGGAAGGCGCCGGCCTGGACGAAGTACATGAAGGCGTCGGGCAATGCAGCCGCCGTGCCGTTGTCGTTGGCACGCGCACGGGCCAGGTCACCCAGCGGATCGCTCGATGTGCCGGTGTCCGGCGTGCGGGCGGTGCGTGGCGTCACGGGTGTGGCGGGCGTTGGGCTGGCAGTGGGCGGAACCACCACGGGCACCGGGCCTTGCGACGGCGGGTTGCCTGCCACGGCCGGCGACGAAGGCGTGGGCGGTGCAGCCGGGATGGGCGCTGCAGGCGCGCGGGGCTTGCCGGCCAGTGGGCCGTTCGGGTCCCAGTCCCGGTTCTTGCGGGCTTCGGCCTCGTCCTGTTCGGCACCGCCGCGCTGCGTCTTGGTCATGAAGGGAATCGGCACCTTGGTCACATAGACCGCAATGCCCAGGGCCACGCCCAGGCCGAGCACGATACCGATGATCAGGCCGATGGCCGTGTTGCCGCGTTGTCGTTGTTTCATGGTCAGAGAAAAAGTCACATCTTGCGGGGCGCACTCACACCCAGCATCGCAAGGCCATTGTGCAGCACCTGGGCGGTGGCGGCGACGAGCGCCAGGCGCGCCAGTTTGACGGCTTCGTCGTCGACCAGGATGCGTTCGGCATCGTAGTAACTGTGGTAACTGGCTGCAAGCTCGCGCAGGTAGAAGGTCACGTCGTGCGGCGCGAAGTCCTGGGCCGCGGCGGTCAACATGGCCGGGAAGCGGGCCAGCAGCAGCATCAGCGCCTGCGCAGGCGCGCTGTCGAGCGCGGCCAGGTCGACCGTCTTCAGGCTGTCGCGGTCCCCACCCCAGGCCGCCAGCACCGAGCAGATGCGCGCATGCGCGTACTGCACGTAATAGACCGGGTTGTCGTTGTTCTTGGCGACTGCCAGGTCGATGTCGAAGGTGTACTCGGTGTCGGGCTTGCGGCTGAGCAGGAAGAAGCGGACCGCGTCGGTGCTGGTCCATTCGATCAGGTCGCGCAGCGTGACGTAGCTGCCGGCGCGCTTGCTGATCTTCACTTCCTCGCCGCCCTTGACGACCCGCACCATGGTGTGCAGCACGTAGTCGGGGTAGCCGGCCGGAATGCCGACGCCCGCGGCCTGCAGGCCGGCGCGCACGCGGGCGATGGTGCCGTGATGGTCGGTGCCCTGGATGTTCACCACCCGGTGGAAGCCGCGCTCCCACTTGGCGATGTGGTACGCCACGTCGGGCACGAAGTAGGTGTATGTGCCGTCTTTCTTGCGCATGACGCGGTCCTTGTCGTCGCCGTAGTCGGTCGACTTGAGCCACAGCGCGCCGTCCTGCTCGTAGGTCTTGCCGGCATCAATGAGCTTCTGCACCGTCGCCGCCACGCGGCCGCTGGTGTACAGGCTCGACTCCAGGTAGTAGTTGTCGAACTTCACCTGGAAGGCCTTCAGGTCCAGGTCCTGCTCGTGGCGCAGGTAGGCCACCGCGAACTGGCGGATCGAATCGATGTCGTCCACATCGCCGCTGGCTGTGTATGCGCGGTCGTCGGCACTGACCGTCTTCTTCGCCTTGAAGTCTTCCGCGATGTCGGCGATATAGTCGCCGTTGTACGCCGCGGCCTTCTCGCCGCTCGGCCATTCGACGTCGCCCGGCTTGAAGCCCTGCAGCCGCAGCTGCGTGCTGCTGGCCAGCGTCTGGATCTGCACGCCGGCGTCGTTGTAGTAGAACTCGCGGTAGACGTCGGCGCCCTGGGCGGCCAGCAGGTTGCAGATGGCGTCGCCCAGCGCGGCCTGGCGGCCGTGGCCCACGTGCAGCGGACCGGTCGGGTTGGCCGAGACGAACTCGACCAGCACCTTGTCGCCGCGCGCCGGCTGGCGGCCGAAGGCCTCGCCGGCGTCCAGCACCTCGCGCACGATCTGCTGCTTGGCGGCCGTCTTCAGGCGGATGTTGAGGAAGCCAGGGCCGGCGATCTCGATGGCCTCGACCCACTGCGTGAAGGCCGGCGTGGCGCCGAGCGCGGTGCTGAGGTCCTCGGCCAGCTCGCGCGGCTTGCGCCCGAGCGGCTTGGCCAGCTGCATGGCGGCGGTGCTGGCGAAATCGCCATGGGCAGCCACCTTGGGGGATTCGAACGCGGCTTTGCCGCCGGCACCGGGAGAGAAGGATTCGAGCGTGGTCGCGAGGGCCGCGAGCAACTCTTGTTTGACCAATAGCATCGCGGGATTTTACGGGGGCAAAGCCGAAGCGGGCTGCGGCGGTCATCCGCGCTCCGGCCTGGCCCGTTGTCAGGAGGGACTCCGCACAGGCGGGGCCGCCGTCAGCACACCACTTCTCCAAGGACATTCCACCATGAACAAGCTCCTGACCCTCCTCGCGCTGGGCGCCTGCCTTTCTTTCGGTGCCGCCCAGGCGCAAGACAAGACCGCGCCGGCCAAGGCACCCACGACCCAGCAGACCAAGATGGGCACCTGCAACAAGGATGCGGGCGAAAAGAAGGGTGACGAACGCAAGGCCTTCATGAAGGAGTGCCTGTCGGCTGCGCCGGCCAAGCCGGTTACCCAGCAGGAACGGATGAAGAACTGCAACGCCGAAGCCAAGACGAAAGCGTTGTCGGGCGACCCGCGCAAGGCGTTCATGAAGGAATGCCTGAGCAACAAGGGCTGACCCCCAGGCTTGCTCGCTGCGCGTAGCAGCGCCAACCCCCTTTCAGGGGGCGACATCGGCGGCCCGGCTAAGCCGGTTCCGCGATGTCTTTGGCGAACGCGCGAGGTTCGTGGCGCTTATTTGCCGAATCCGCGGGCCAGGAACACGGCGACCAGCGGAATCACCGCCAGCAGGTGCGCCTGCACCATCACCAGCTTGCGCGTCTTGCGGATATCCACGTCAGCCGGCAGCGCGCCGGTCGCGCGCAACGTCTTGCGCCAGCGCAGGTAGCGGAGCGTCGGGAAGATCGACATCACGCCGATCACGATGAAAAGCGTGAGCTTGACGTGCAGCAGCGGATTGGTCCAGTACCAGGCCGTGCCCTTCACGCCCCACACCGTGCGCGCGATGCCCGTGGCCAGCACCGTGAGCGCGGCAATTCCGTAGACCATGTCGATCTTGGCAAGGCGCTCGACCACGGCGGCGTTGAGCCACTCTACGCGGCACAGCGCGGCTTCGCTGGCGATGAACACGACCATCGTGAGGATGGCCAGCAGGTGAAGGTAGGCGAGGATCGCTTCGAATGTCATCGGGGGATGTCCTTTGGGTGAGGCACGGGCGCCCCGATTGTGCCGCTCCAGAATTCGGGGCGCCCGTACTCGGCTTTGAGGAAGTCGAGCCACAGCCGCACGCGCAGCGGCAGGTGCCTGCGCTCGGGGAAAACCGCGTAGATGCCGTTGGGGGGCGACGCGAAATCGTCGAGCACCGGCACCAGCAGGCCGGCCTCGATCTCCGCCTCGACCTCCCACATGCTGCGCCAGGCAATGCCGTGGCCGGCCAGGCACCAGTCGTGCAGCACCTGGCCGTCGGTGCAGTCGAGCGGGCCATGCGGCTTCAGGTGGATGACCTCGGCCTCGCCGCCCTCCGCCGCTGGCACCCGAAACGCCCAGCCGCGGGTCTGGGAGGCGTCGCTGGACAGCGTGAGGCAGGCAAAGCGCACCAGGTCGCCCGGATGCCGCGGCGTGCCATGGCGGCGCAGGAAAGCCGGCGTGGCCACGCAGCGGCGGCGGTTGTCGGCCAGCCGCAGGCTCACCAACGAGGAATCCGGCAGGTCGCCGACACGCACGGCGCAGTCGAAATTTTCGCCGGCCATGTCGACCACGCGGTCGCTCAGGTTCAGCGAAATCGTCACGTCGGGGTGCAGGGCGTGAAAGCGCGGCACCAGCGGCGCGACGTGGCGACGCCCGAAACCCGCCGGCGCCGTCACGCGCAGGTGGCCGCTGGCCTTGACGCCACCGGCGCTCACGCTGGCCTCGGCGTTCGCGAACTCGACGAGCAGGCGCTGGCAGTCTTCCAGGAAGGCACTGCCTTCGTGCGTGAGCGTGAGGCGCCGCGTGCTGCGCAGCAGCAGCTTGACGCCCAGGCGCTCTTCCAGCGCGTCGATGCGCCGGCCCATCACGGCCGGCGCCACGCCCTCGGCCTTGGCTGCCGCCGTGAGGCTGCCGCGCGCGGCGATGGAGACGAAGGATTCGAGCTGGGTGAGGCGGTCCATGGCGCGAGATTACCCGCAGCCACGCCGGATCGACGCGACCGGCGGCCGCCAGCACGGCTCATCCAATTTCGATACAATCTAGTTTCGATACTAAAGAGTTCACAAACCCATGGCCACCCTCACTGCCACGCCCTCCCCCGGCCGCCCTCGCGATGCCGCGCTGGATGCAAACATCCTGCGTGCGGCCATGGAGTTGCTGGGCGAAAGCGGCCTGAACGCGGTCACGATGGACGCCGTGGCCCAGCGCGCGGGCGCGGGCAAGGCCTCGCTGTACCGCCGCTGGCGCTCCAAGGACGAGCTGCTGGCCGATGCGCTGGCGCTCTATTCGCCGATCGACGTCGAGATCGACACCGGCAGCCTGCGCGAAGACCTGGTGAAGGTCTACGAGGTTTATTACGGCATCGGCAACCACCTGATGCAGGCCGCCATCCAGGAGATGCTGGGCAACGTGCGCATGCACCACGCGTGGACCGAGAAGGTCGCGCCGCATCGGCTGGCCGTGCGGCGCGCGACGCTGGTCACCATGTTCGAGCGCGCCGCGGCGCGCGGCGAAATCCGGATGCCCGCCGACCTGCACCTGATCATCGACGTGGTGCCGGCGCTGGTGCTCTACCGCTTCAACATGCGCAGCCAGAAGGTCACGCGCGCCTCGATCGCCAAGGTCATCGACACGCTGGTGCTGCCGCTGGTGGCGGCAGGCGGCACTGGGGTGCAGCCATGAGCGCTGCGTCCAGCGAGGCGGCCGCATCGGTGGTTGCAGCGCCAGCCACCCCTGCTGCCACGCCACCCGTCGAGCCCTACGACCTGCGCATGGGCCTGGCCTTCATGGCGATTTCCGTGCTGCTCGGCATCACGCAAGGCCTGGGCGTGAACCTGGTCAACTCCAACCTCAGCGGCATCCAGGGCGCGCTGGGCGCGACGCCCACCGAAGTCAGCTGGCTCACGAGCGCCTACTACGCCACCAACATCTCGGCCACGCTGCTGCTGACCAAGGTGCGCTACCAGTACGGCCTGCGCTGGTTCGCCGACATCGCGATCGGCATCTACCTGTTGCTGGCAGTGGCGCACCTGTTCACACAGCACCTGGGCTCGGCCGTGCTGGTGCGCGCGGCGCTGGGCCTGGCGGCTGCACCGATCAGCAGCCTCACGGTGCTCTACATGATGCAGGCCTTTCCGCCCGCCAAGACGGTCGTGGGCGTGCTGCTGGGCTTCGCAGCGCTGCAGGTCGGCGCGCCGATGTCGCGCATCATTTCCGAAGACCTGCTGCAGATCGGCCAGTGGCGCGGGCTGAACATGATCGACGTGGCCCTGGCCGTGCTCTGCTTTGCCGCCATCAACGTCGCACGGCTGCGTCCGATGCCCACGCAGCAGATGTTCGCCAAGGGCGACGGCATCGTGTTCGGCCTGTACGCGTCCGCGCTCGCGCTGTTCAGCGTGGTGCTCACGCAGGGGCGCCTGCACTGGTGGACCGACACGCCCTGGCTGGGCGTGTGCCTGGCCGGCGCGTTGCTGTGCATCGGGCTCTACCTGGCCATCGAACTCCAGCGCGACAAGCCGCTGCTCGACCTGCACTGGCTGGCCAGCCCCTTCATGCTGCGCTTCATGGCCGCCATCCTGCTGTTTCGCGTGGTGCTGTCGGAGCAGACGGTGGGCGCGGTCGGGCTCATGAACACGCTGGGCTTCACCAACGACCAGATGCACCTGCTTTTCACATGGGCCACGCTGGGCACGCTGGCTGGCTTCGTGGCGGCCCTGGCGGCGCTGCCGTCGCGCCGTTTCGACGTGCTCGGCGACATCGCGCTGGTGCTGATCATGGTGGCGGCCTGGATGGACGGCGACGCCACGGTGCTCACGCGGCCGCACGACCTGTACCTGTCGCAGACGCTGCTGGCCGCGGCCAGCGCGATGTTCCTCGCGTCCGCGCTGCTGCAGGGCTTCGGCCACGTGATCGCCGGCGGCATGAAGAACCTGGTGAGCTTCATCGCCGTGTTCAGCGGCGGGCAGGCGCTGGCCGGGCTGATCGGCCAGGCCTGGCTGGCCACGCTGGTGGTCGACCGCCAGCGGCTGCACTACGGCCAGCTGGTCGAGCATCTGCAGCTGTCGGACCCGCAGGTCGCGCAACGCCTGGCACAGCTCGGCGGTGCCTACGCGTCGAGCCTGAACGACAGCGGCGCGCGCGCCACCCAGGCGCTCACGCTGCTGGGCCAGCAGGTCACGCAGCAGTCCTACGTGATGGCCTACAACGACCTCTTCCACACCGTGGCGCTGGTGTCCACGCTCGGCTTCTTCGTGTTCGCGGGCGTGAAGACGCACCGCTGGCATCGCGCGCGGCGCGCGGCAACCGGCGTGGCGGATGCCGCGCCAGAACCGTCCTGATCAAACCGTCGACCCGCCCGTTGCTGCGTCCCCACCCCTGCCGATTCCTCATCGATTTCTTCCCGAGAGCCTCTCATGTCCTTTCTCTCCAAATCCCTTCGCGCCCGCGGCACGTGGATCGTGCTGACCGCCACGCTGCTTTGCGTGGGCCTGGTGCTCTACGCCTGGCGCCTGCCGCCGTTTCGCACCGGCACCGAAACCACGGAGAACGCGTATGTGCGCGGCATGGTGACCATCGTGGCGCCGAAGGTCGACGGCTACGTGGCCGAGGTCGCCGTGCAGGACTACATGGCGGTCAAGGCGGGCGACGTGCTGGTGAAGCTGGACGACCGCATCTACCGCCAGCGGCTCGAACAGGCGCGCAGCGCGCTCGCCGTGCAGGAAGCCAACCTGGCGAACACGGCCCAGGCACGCGCTTCGCGCGAGGCGGCCATCGGCAGTTCGCAAGCCCAGATCGCCAGCGCCCAGGCCCAGCTGATGAACGCGCGCGCCCAGCTGGCGCGCGCCCAGGCCGACATGCGCCGGGCCACGCCGCTGGCCCGGGACGGCTCGCTGTCGCAACGCGAACGCGACCAGACCGAAGCCGCGCTGCACCAGGCCGAGGCCACCGTGAAGCAGGCCGAGGCGGCGGCGCTGCAGACCCAGGCCGGCAAGGCCGTGGCGACGCAGGACCTGCGCACCGTCGTGGTCAACCGCGACGCGGTCGGCGCGGCCGTCGAATCGGCGCGCGCCGCCGTGCGGCTGGCGGAGATCGACCTGGACAACACGCAGATCCGCGCGCCGCGCGACGGCCACGTGGGCGAGGTCGGCGTGAAGCTCGGCCAGTACGTCACGCCCGGCACGCAACTGATGGCGGTGGTGCCCGCGCAGGTCTGGATCGTCGCGAATTTCAAGGAAGCGCAGACCGCCCGCATGGCGCCGGGCCAGCTCGCGCACTTCCATGTCGATGCGCTGGCCGATGCCCGGCTCACCGGCCATGTCGAGCGCCTGTCGCCCGCCACCGGCTCGGAGTTCAGCGTCATCAAGCAGGACAACGCGACCGGCAACTTCACCAAGATCCCGCAGCGCCTGGCCGTGCGCATCGCCATCGACGCCGACCAGCCGATCGCCGAGCGGCTGCGGCCGGGCATGTCGGTGGTGGTGAATGTCGACACCACCGCCACCCAGGCACAGGGAGGCCGGCCATGAAGGCGATGCCTTTCGGCCGCCGCGCGCTGGCGCTGGTCGCGCTGGCCTTGCTGCAGGCCTGCAGCAGCGCGCCGCCTGCAGCACCGACCCTCGCAGCCACGGTGCCTGCGACCTGGCGGGGTACGCACGATGCGCCGGGCAACGTCGGCGCCGCGCTGGAGGCCGGCTGGTGGCGCGCCTTCGGCGACCCGACGCTGGACCGCCTGGTCGACCAGGCACTCGCGCGCAATGTCGACCTGCGCACGGCCGCCGCGCGCGTGGCCGAAGTGCGCGCGTTGGCCGACGTGCAGCGATCGGCTGCACTGCCCACACTCGACTTCGGCGTGGGCGCGAGCCGCAGCCGCAGCATCAGCGCTGCCACGGGCAAGCCGTACCTGTCGACCGTCGGCCAGCCGCAGTTCCAGGCCGCGTACGAGGTCGACCTGTGGGGCCGGCTGGACGCGCTCGACCAGGCGGCGGCATCGCAACTGCAGTCCAGCGAGGCAGCACGCGACAGCGCGGCGCTGAGCGTGGCGGCCTCGACCGTCTCGGGCTACATCACGCTGCGCGCGCTCGACGCGCGGCTCGACGTGGCGCGCCAGACCCTGGAGGCGCGCGAGGCGGCACTGAAGCTCGCACGCTCGCGTCAGGAACGCGGCTACACCTCGGCGCTCGAAACGCAACAGAGCGAGGCCGAGTACCGCGCCACGGCGGCGGTCCTTCCGCAGCTGCAATTGGCCATCCGTCGGCAGGAACATGCGCTGGCGCTGCTTGCGGGCAGCGCACCGGGCGAGGTGCCGCGCGGCAAGACCCTGGCCCAACTCGAACTGCTGCCGCTGCCCGCAGCTGGCCTGCCATCCGACCTGTTGCGCCGCCGGCCCGACATCGCCGGTGCCGAGGCGCAAGTGGCTGCCACGGACGCGCAGCTCGCCGCGGCCCGCGCGCAACTGCTGCCATCGCTGCGGCTGTCGGCATCGCTGGGCAGCATCACGTCGACGGCGCTCACCGGCGATCCGTTCAAGCTGTGGAGCCTGGGCGGCAGCATCCTGGCACCGCTCTTCGAAGGTGGGCGGCTGCGCGCGCAGGTCGAAGCGTCTGATGCACGGCGCGCGCAGGCACTGGCCAGCTACGAGAAGGCCGTGCTGACGGCCTTCGGCGAGGTGGAGGACCAACTGGCCGCCGTCGACGAACTCGGCCAGCAGACAGTGCAGGTCGAGGCGCAGAGTGCGGCGCTGCAGGAAACACTGCGCGTGGCGCGCAACCGCTATCGCGAAGGCTATGCGTCGTACCTGGACGAGCTCGACGCGCAGCGCAATCTCTTTGGCGCCCAGCAGACGGCGCTCCAGTTGCGCGCCGACGCGCTGAGTGCGCGCGTGGGGCTTTACCGCGCGCTCGGAGGCGGCTGGGTCATTCCGCCACTGTGACCTTGCGCGCCTTGAGCGCGGCGATGTCCTCGCTGCTGTAGCCCACTTCCTGCAACAGCGCATCGGTGTGTTCGCCCAGCAGCGGCGGCTGCAGCCGGATGCCCAGGCGCTCGCCGTCGAGCGTGAAGGGCATCAGCGGCACCTTGGACATGGCGCCGTCGTTCATGCGCACGGGCGCCAGGCCGCCGGTCGCGTTCAGGTGCGGGTCATCGAAGAGGTCCTGCGGCTTGACGATGGGCGCGAACGGCAGTTCGTTTTGCTCGAACACCGCGCTGAGCTCGGCCGCGCTGCGCCCGGCCAGGTGCGAACGCAGGATCGGCATCATCCAGTCGCGCGCCATCACGCGGTCATTGTTGGTCGCCAGGCGCGGGTCGGCCAGCATCTCTTCCAGGCCGAAGGCCTTGCAGAAGATGGCCCACTGCTTGTCGCTGACGGCCGCCAGGAAGATCTGCTCGCCATCCTTGACCGTGAACACGTCGTACACGCCCCAGGCCGAGATGCGGCTGGGCATCGGGTCGGCCGCACGGCCGGTGGCGGCGAACTGCATCATGTGCTGGGCCACCAGCAGGATGTTGTTCTCGAAGAGCGCCGACTGCACTTCGCTGCCCCTGCCCGTGAGATCGCGCTGGCGCAGCGCGGCCATGGCGCCGATCGCGCCGAACATGCCGCCCATGATGTCGTTCACACTGGTGCCGGCGCGCAATGGGTCGCCGGCCCGGCCGGTCATGTAGGCCAGCCCACCCATCATCTGCACCACCTCGTCGAGCGCGGTGCGGTGATCGTACGGGCCGGGCAGGAAGCCCTTGTGGCTCACATAGATGAGCCGCGGGTTCAGCGCCTTCAACGCGTCGTAGTCCAGGCCCAGTTTCTTCATGGTGCCCGGCTTGAAGTTCTCGCTGACGATGTCGGCAGTGGCGATGAGGCGCAGCGCCGCCTCCACGCCTTCGGGCTGCTTCAGGTCGAGCGCGATGCTCTTCTTGTTGCGATTGAAGGTCGGGAAGAAGCCGGCGCCCGACCCGAGCAGGCGGCGCGTGTTGTCGCCCTCGATGGGCTCGACCTTGACGACCTCGGCGCCCAGGTCGCCCAGCAACATGCCGCAGGTCGGGCCCATGACCATGTGGGTGAATTCGATGACGCGGATGCCCGCGTAAGGCAAGGGCGCGGTCTGCGTTGCAGGAGTGGAGTCAGGCACGTACGTTTTCCTGTGAGAAATTCTTGGGCAGGCCGGCTTCCGGCGTCATGCCGTAGACCGGTTCGCCAGGCAGGCCCGCCGTCAGAGGCGCGCGGGCGGCAATGAGGCGTTCGAGATCGATGCCGGTGCGCACACCCATCGCCTCGAACATGAAGACCAGGTCTTCGGTGACCACGTTGCCCGACGCGCCGGGCGCGTAAGGGCAGCCACCCAGCCCGCCGAGCGAGGCATCGAAGGTCGTCACGCCTTCTTCGTAGGCCGCCAGGCAGTTGGCCAGGCCGAGGCCGCGCGTGTTGTGCATGTGCGCGGCGCCCGCCCTGGTGCCCAGTTCGGCACGCAGGCGCCGGAACAGCCGCCGCACCTGCGCCGGATTGGCGTAGCCGACGGTGTCCGACAGACCCACTTCGTCGGCACCCGCCTCGGCGCACTGCACGGCCAGGCGGATGACGTCGTCGTCGGGCACCAGGCCCTGCAGCGTGCAGCCGAAGGCGGTGGAAATGCCGGCTTCCAGGCGCACATGCGGCGCGGTGGTGCGGCGCAGGTCGGCAATGGCGTGCACCTCCTGGACCATCTCCTCCGGCGTCTTGCGCACGTTCGCCAGCGAATGGGCACGGCTGGCCGAAACGGGCATGGTGAGCTTGTGGACGCCGACCGCCAGCGCAGCCTCCGCACCGCGGCGGTTGGGCACGAGCGCCATCACGGTCAAACCGGGCAATGTGATGGCATGCCGCACGACATCGGCGGCGTCGGCCATCTGGGGCAACAGGCGGGCGGGCACGAAGGACGCGACTTCGATCTCGCGCACGCCGGCGGCATGCAGCGCGTCGATCCAGCGCAACTTGTCGATCGTGGGCATGGTGGCGCGGACCGACTGCAGGCCATCGCGCGGACCGACCTCGCTCACGAGGATTTCGGTGGGGGGCATGAAAGGATGTCTCCGGAAGGACGGGATCGTTTGACTATATGCCGCCCAACTTGCCGCTCAGGTCGCGATGGCATTCGGCAGGAACCGAAACCCACAGCCAACAACTGAAAATCTGCCTAACTCGCCAGTATTACCTTCATTATGGTCATCAATCAAAGCCACTGCCGCTTGTGAATGAACTGCATCCCATCCCCTAAAGTAGAGGCACGGCGCCCCCACGCCTCCCTCTTTTCGCAGCGCTTTTTTTCCTTCCCCACTTCTTCTCCCGAGGTTCTTCCATGACCGAACGCACCACCGTCCACGGCCTCCAGGTCGCCAATGAACTCCACGCCTTCATCGAAGGCCAGGTGCTGCCTGCCACGGGCATCGACAGCGCCACGTTCTGGAAGGGCTTCGACGCCATCGTGGCCGACCTGTCGCCCAAGAACATCGCCCTCCTGGCAGAGCGCGACCGCATCCAGACCGAAATGGACGCCTGGCACAAGGCCAACCCCGGCCCGATCGCGCAGATGCCGGCCTACCGCGCCTTCCTCGAAAAGATCGGCTACCTGCTGCCGCAGCCGGCCGACGTGACGACCACCACGGCCAACGTCGACGCCGAACTCGCCCAGCAGGCCGGCCCACAGTTGGTGGTGCCGATCCTGAATGCGCGTTATGCGCTGAACGCGGCCAACGCGCGTTGGGGTTCCCTGTACGACGCGCTGTACGGCACCGACGCGATCGCCGAAACCGATGGCGCCGGGAAACTGGGGCCGGAGGGCAAGGGCTACAACCCGATCCGCGGCGCGAAGGTCATCGAGTTCGCACGGGAGGTGCTCGACCAGGCCGCGCCGCTGGCCAATGGTTCGCACAAAATGGCCACGGCCTACAGCGTGAAGGACGGCCAGTTGGTCGTTGCACTGCAGAGCAGCAGCACCGCATTGGCCGACCCGGCCCAGTTCGTGGGCTACCAGGGCGATGCGAGCGCACCGTCGAGCGTGCTGATCAAGCACAACGGCATCCACATCGACATCCAGATCGACCGCAGCACCGTCATCGGAAAGACCGACCCGGCAGGCGTGAGCGACGTCGTGATGGAAGCGGCGCTCTCCACCATCCTCGACCTGGAAGACTCGGTGGCCGTGGTCGATGCAGCCGACAAGGTGCTGGCGTACTCCAACTGGCTGGGCATCCAGCAGGGCACGCTGACCGAGGAAGTCGCCAAGGGCGGCAAGACCTTCACGCGCGGCCTGAACCCCGACCGCGAATACACCGACGCCGACGGCCAGCCGCTCAAGCTGCACGGCCGCTCGCTCATGTTCCTGCGCAACGTGGGCCACCTGATGACCAACCCGGCCATCCTGTACGCGGGCGGCAAGGAAATCCCCGAAGGCATCCTCGACGCGGTCGTGACCACCGCCATCGCCACCATCGACCTGAAGCGCAAGGGCAACTCGCGCACCGGCAGCATCTACATCGTCAAGCCCAAGATGCATGGCCCGGCCGAGGTCGCGTTCGCCAGCGAACTGTTCGGCCGCGTCGAGCAGATGCTGGGCTTGCCGGCGGACACCGTCAAGCTGGGCATCATGGACGAGGAGCGCCGCACCAGCGTCAATCTGAAGGCCTGCATCGCCGCCGCCGCCAGCCGCGTGGCCTTCATCAACACCGGCTTCCTCGACCGCACGGGCGACGAGATGCACACGGCCATGCATGCCGGCGCCATGCTGCGCAAGGGCGACATCAAGGGCACCCGATGGATCGCCGCGTACGAGAAGAACAACGTGCTGGTGGGCCTGGCCTGCGGCCTGCGCGGCAAGGCGCAGATCGGCAAGGGCATGTGGGCCATGCCCGACCTGATGGCCGACATGTTGAAGCAGAAGATCGCCCACCCCAAGGCCGGCGCCAACACGGCGTGGGTGCCGTCGCCGACCGCCGCCACGCTGCACGCGCTGCACTACCACCAGGTCAACGTGGCCGAGGTGCAGAAGGAGCTGGAGAAGATCGACGCCAACGCCGAGCGCGACAACATCCTGAACGACCTGCTGCAGGTGCCCGTGGCGCCCACGCCGCAATGGAGCGATGCCGACAAGCAGCAGGAACTCGACAACAACGTGCAGGGCATCCTGGGCTACGTGGTGCGCTGGATCGACCAGGGCGTCGGCTGCTCGAAGGTGCCCGACATCCACAACGTGGGGCTGATGGAAGACCGCGCCACGCTGCGCATCTCGAGCCAGCACATCGCCAACTGGCTGCTGCACGGCGTGGTGACCCGGGCGCAGGTCGACGCGACCTTCGAGCGCATGGCCGCCGTGGTGGACAAGCAGAACGAGGGCGACGCGCTCTACCAGCCGATGGCCGGCCACTTCAAGACCTCGGCGGCCTACCAGGCTGCGCAGGACCTGGTGTTCAAGGGCCTGGAGCAGCCGAGCGGCTACACGGAGCCGCTGCTGCATGCGTGGCGGTTGAAAGTGAAAGCGGCGACCTGATCCACGCTTTTCGTCGGGTGGCTGCCGCCGTGGCACTCGGCGTGCCGTCCTGCACGCCGGCGCGCAACGGATGGCTTTGGATGCTGCGCCCGGCCCTACATGGTCCGGCGCTGCATGCCGACCTGCCCCGTACCGCAGCCGCATAACTTGGGAACCGGTCGGCACACCAGCCGCCGAAAAGAAGACAACTCACTTCCCAAGGAACTGCCATGAAGAACAGCACACGCCTCCTCGCCATCCTGGCACTCGGCACCGCCAGCGCGGCTTTCGCACAGGGCAACCCGCCCACCACCGCCGTGCCCAATCCAGCCACCGGCGCGGGGCAGCAGGCCCCGACCCCAGCAGGCGGCCCGATGGGCACCACGGGCACGCCAACCGCACAGCCCGGCATGCAGACGCCTCCGCCGCCACCGGCCGCTGCAGGCATGCCGCCACCGCCCCCGCGCGATCCGGCACCGATGCGCCCCGCACGCGCCGATCGCAACTGATCTGCGCGACAGCAATCGCAACCGCAGTCTCAGCACTGCCAACCGGGAAGTACCGAAAGGTGCTTCCCGGTTTTCTTTTGCGCGTGAATCCGAGGCAAGACACGCCGCGTATTCGAAGCAGGTACTCGATGCGCACCGCGCTGTCTGCGGTTTCGCGGGGACCTGCTTTCCCTCACAACATTTTTGGAGTCATTCATGAAAAAACTCATGATCGCAGTCGGCGTCTCGGTTCTGCTCAGCGCATGTGCAGGTGGCATGGGCGGCAGTGGCAGCAGCGCGATGTCGGGTGGCAGCATGTCGGGCATGACCTCGAACCCGATGGTCGGCGGCGCTGCGATGTATCCCACCAAGGACATCGTCGACAACGCCGTCAACTCCAAGGACCACACGACGCTGGTGGCCGCGGTCAAGGCGGCCGGCCTGGTCGACACGCTCAAGAGCCCGGGCCCGTTCACCGTGTTCGCGCCCACCAACGACGCGTTCGCGATGCTGCCGGAAGGGACCGTCGACACGCTGCTCAAGCCCGAGAACAAGCCCACGCTGACCAAGGTGCTCACGTACCACGTCGTGCCCGGCCGGCTCGATGCGGCAGCGCTGACGAGCCTCATCGCTGCCGGCGGCGGCCGCGCATCGCTGAAGACGGCCAGCGGCGACACGCTGATCGCCACGCTGAGCGGCGGCAAGGTGTACATCACCGACGCCAAGGGCGGCACGGCCATGGTGACCATCGCCAACGTGTACCAGTCGAACGGCGTGATCCACGTCGTCAACAAGGTGCTGCTGCCGGGTTGATGCGCCACCGGCGTGGCTGCACGAGAATGCAGCCATGCCCGTGCCCCTGCCCCCCGACACCACGCGTTGCCCGCTGTGCGGACAGCCGAACGCATGTGCCCAGGAGGCCGAGCGGGTCACGGGCGTAGCCCAGGCGCCCTGCTGGTGCCTGTCGGTTCCGTTCGATGACGCGCTGCTGTCGCGCCTGCCGCCGCAGACCGTGGGCGTCGCCTGCATCTGCGCACGATGCGCGGCGCGCACATGAATTCATCCCCCACCGTTTCCCTGCGCGAGCGCTACGGCGAGCGTTACCGCTGGCTGCTGCTGGTGTCGGTGATGGTGGGCACCATGGCGTCGATCATGTCCTCGACAATCGTGAACGTGGCCATTCCCGGCATGAGCCACCACTTCGCGCTCGGGCAGGACCGCGCGCAGTGGGTGAGCTCCGGCTTCATGGTCGCCATGACGGTCTCCATGCTGACCACGCCCTGGCTGCTGGCGCGCTACGGCTACCGGCGCACCTACGTCGGCACGATGGTGCTGTTGCTCGCAGGCGGCGTGGCCGGCGGGCTGGCCAACAACTTTTCACTGGTGTTGCTGGCGCGCGTGGCCGAAGGGCTGGCGGCGGGCGTGGTGCAGCCGATCCCGGCCATCATCATCCTGCGCGCCTTCGAGCCGCACGAGCAGGGCCGCGCCAGCGGCATCTTCGGCATGGGCGTGGTGCTGGCGCCTGCCATCGGGCCGAGCATCGGCGGCGTGCTGGTCGACCTGTTCGGCTGGCGCTCCATCTTCTTCATGGTGGTGCCGTTCTGTCTCGCATCGATCTGGCTGGCCTACAAGTTCGTGCCCGTGACCGCACCGGGCGGCGCGGCGGCCGAACGCGGGCAGGGACTCGACTGGCGCGGGCTGCTCATCGGCACCGTGGGCACGCTGTGCCTGCTCAACGGCCTGGTCGAGTTGCGCGGCGATGCGCCCGTGCAGGCCGTGCTGCTGCTCGTCGGTGCGGCCGCCTCGCTGGCCCTGTTCGTCTGGTGGCAGAAGCGGCGCGTGGCCACGGGCGACACGCCGCTCATGAACATGGGGCTTTTCAGCTACCGACAGTTCACCATGGGCAGTGCGGTGGCCTTCATCTACGGCACGGCGCTGTTCGGCTCGACCTACCTGTTGCCCGTCTACATGCAGGTGGCGCTGAGCCTGTCGCCTTCGCACGTGGGCACGATCATGTTGCCCGCGGGCATCGTGCTGGCCTTCACGATCGCCGGTGTGGGACGGCTGGCCGACCGGCATCCGACGCGCTGGCTGGTCAGCACCGGGCTGGCGCTGCTGGCGATTTCGTTCGCGCTCATGGTCGTGCTCGACCTGGGCAGCAGCCTGTGGCTGCTGGTGGCCTTCGCGATCATCGGGCGCATCGGGCTGGGCTTCATCCTGCCCTCTCTCAACCTGGGCGCCATGCGTCCTCTGGCCAAGCCGCTGATCCCGCAAGGGGCGAGCGCCATCAGCTTCTTGCGCATGCTGGGCGGCGCGGCGGGCGTGAGCCTGTGCGCCATCGTGCTCGAATGGCGGTTGGCCGCGCATGGCGACTCGCTGACCCACATGGCATCGAGCGCGGCGCGCATCGCGGCCTTCGACGAGGTGTTCCTGATGCTGGCTGCGCTGTGCGCCCTGGCCATCTTCGCGGCCTGGCAACTGCGCGAGCCGGCCGACCCGGTCGATCCCCCCGCCTGACGACGGCCGTCGCTGGTGGCCGACGTGCTTGTCCCGCCGCTTGCGGTCTAATCGCTGCATGTGCCAGCTGCTTGGAATGAACTGCAACACGCCGACCGATGTGACCTTCAGCTTCACGGGCTTCGCGCAGCGTGGCGGGCGCACCGACCACCATGCCGATGGCTGGGGCATCGCCTTCTTCGAGGAGCGCGGCGTGCGCCATTTCGTCGATCACCTGCCGGCCTGCGAATCGCCAGTGGCAGAGCTGATCCGCCGCTACCCGATCAAGAGCCGCAACGTCATCTCGCACATCCGCAAGGCCACGCAAGGCGCGATCAACCTGCAGAACTGCCACCCCTTCGTGCGCGAGCTGTGGGGCCGCTACTGGGTGTTTGCGCACAACGGCGACCTGAAGGATTTCCGCCCGCGGCTGCATGGCAACTTCCACCCGGTGGGCAGCACCGACAGCGAGCATGCCTTCTGCTGGCTCATGCAGGAGCTGGCCAAGTCGCATGCCGACGTGCCGAGCATCGCCGAGCTCACCCTCACGCTGAAGGAACTGGCGCCGCGCGCCGCGAAGCACGGCACCTTCAATTTCATGCTGTCGAACGGCCAGGCACTGTGGGCCCATGCGTCGACGAACCTCTGGTACGTCGAGCGCCAGCACCCGTTCGCGCAGGCGCAACTCGCCGACGAAGACCTGCACATCGACTTTGCCGAGCACACCACGCAGGAAGACCGGGTGGCGATGATCGTGACCGCGCCGCTGACCACCAATGAGCAGTGGACGGCGTTCCAGCCCGGCGAGCTGGCCGTGTTCGTGGACGGTCGCCGCGCCTGACGCCCACGCGCGGCCGTCGCGTCAAAACAACGGCATCGTGGCTTTTGCAAACGATTCAGGTTTTGACAATTGAGAGACAAAGATAATGCCAATCGTTCTCATTTGTCCGCCGTCGCCGGCGCGCCTGCCATGTCCAAGCTCCATTTCGCCATCCGCCCGGTCAGCCTCGCGGCCGCGCTCGCACTGCACGTCTTGGCTGCCACGGCGCAAAACGCCCCGGCGGCGGGCGGTACGGCCACGCTGTCGACCGTCACGGTCGAGGCCAGCGCGGATGCGTCCGCCGAGGGGCTGACAAAGCCTTTTGCGGGCGGGCAGGTGGCGCGCGGGGGGCGGGTGGGGATCCTGGGCAACCAGGACATGATGGGTTCTGCGTTCAGCGTTACCAGCTTCACGAACGAACTCATCCAGAACCAGCAGGCGCGCAGCGTCGGCGACGTGCTGCAGAACGACCCGTCGGTGCGCGTGGCGCGCGGCTTCGGCAACTTCCAGGAGTCGTACTTCATCCGTGGCTTCATCCTGGGGTCTGACAGCATTGCGTACAACGGCCTGTACAGCCTGTTGCCGCGGCAGTACATCTCGTCCGAACTGTTCGAGCGCGTGGAAGTGCTGCATGGCGCGAGCGCGTTCATGAACGGCGCATCGCCGAGTGGCGACGGCATCGGCGGAACGGTCAACCTGCTGCCCAAGCGCGCAGGCAATGAGCCGCTGTCGCAGGTCACGGTGGGCACGGCCAGTGGCTCGCAGCTCTACACCGCGGTCGACCTGGCACGCCGCTTCGGCCCCGACCAGAGCCTGGGCGTGCGCGTCAATGCGGCACACCGCGACGGCGGCACCGGCGTCGACAACGAAGACGTCAAGCTCGACGTGGCTTCCGTCGGCCTCGACTGGCGCAGCCGCAACGCGCGCCTATCGGCCGACATCGGCCATCAGGAACATCGGCTGAAGCAGACGCGCACCAATGTCTCGATCAACGGGTTGACCTCGGTGCCGTCCGCGCCGGACGCGTCCTCCAACTGGGCGCAGCCCGGCAGCTATTCCGACGAGCGTGACACTTTCGGCACGGTGCGCGGCGAATACGACATCACGGATGACCTGACCGCCTGGTTCGCTGCCGGCGCCCGTCGCGGCAACGAAGCGAACTCGCTGGCCAACCTCAGCGTCAGCAATGCCACGACCGGCGCGGGCACGACCTACCGCTTCGATAACACGGCCGTGGAGACGGTCAAGACGGGTGAGTTCGGCGTGCGGGGCAAGTTGCGCACCGGCCCGGTGTCACACGCCCTGGTCGCCTCGTACTCGTACTTCGGCTCCGAGCGCAAGAACGCCTACACCTTCGACTTCCTCAACACCCAGGCGACCAATCTGTACAACCCGGTGCTGACCCCGGTGCCGGCCTTCGGCGCCAGCGCCTTCAGCGGCAACGATCTGGACGCACCCGCGCTCACCGCGAAGAAGCGCCTGTCGAGCTACGCCATCGGCGACACCCTGGGCTTTGTGGACGACACCGTACTCCTCACGCTGGGCGCCCGCCACCAGCAGCTCGTGGTCAACGGCTATGACTACGACACCGGCAACCTGAGCAGCGCCTACGACAAGAGCCGCACCAGCCCGGCCGCCGGCATCGTCTTCAAGGCCACCAAGGAACTGTCGGCCTACGCGAACTACGTGGAGAGCCTGTCGCCCGGCGATACCGCGCCGGCGCTCTCGGGCAACACGCCGGTGGCGAACAAGGGCGAGATCCTCGCACCGTACGTGGCGAAGCAGAAGGAAATCGGCCTGAAGTACGACGGCGGACGCCTGGGCGCCAGCGCCGCGGTGTTCTCCATCGACAAGCCGCGCGCCTTCTTCGACCCGGTCAGCGCCAACTACAGCGCGACGGGCAAGGACCGCCACATCGGCCTCGAACTCAACGTGTTCGGCGAACCCATGAAGGGCCTGCGCCTGCTCGGCGGCGCGACCTTCCTGGACGCCAAGCAAAAGAGCACCGGCGACGCGACGACCGACGGCAAGCGGGTCATCGGCGTGCCCAAGACGCAAGGCAGCCTCGGCGTGGAGTGGGACGTCCCCATGGTGCGCGGCCTGTCGCTCGATGCCCGCGTGACGGCCACCGGCAGCAGCCACGCCGATGCCACGAACACGCTCAAGGTCGCGGGCTGGAGTCGCCTGGACATCGGCGCCCGCTACGTGACGGAGATTTCCGGCAAGCTGGTCACCTTCCGCGGTCGCATCGATAACGTGGCCGACCGCGACTACTGGGCCTCCGTGGGCGGCTACCCGAATTCAGGCTACCTGGTGCTGGGCAACCCGCGCACCTTCAGCCTGACCGCCTCGGTCGATTTCTGATCGACGAGCGCCAACGCGCTCACATCCGAAGGGACCTCACGGTCCCTTTTTCAATTCCGCCTCGAGCGCATCCAGGAACATTGCAGGCACGTCGAAGCCGGTCTGCTCGGTGATCTCCTGAAAGCAGGTCGGGCTGGTCACGTTGATCTCGGTGACCGAGTCGCCGATCACGTCGAGCCCGATCAGCAGCAGGCCGCGCGGCGCCAGCTGGCGGCCGATGGTCTCGGCGATCTCGCGGTTGCGCGCGGTCAGCGGCTGCGCCACGCCCTTGCCGCCCGCGGCCAGGTTGCCGCGCACCTCGGTGCCTTGCGGGATGCGCGCCAGCACGAAGGGCGCAGGCACGCCGCCGATGATGAGGATGCGCTTGTCGCCGTCGACGATCTGCGGCACGAAGCGCTGCACCATGACCGTCTCGGCACCGCCCTTGTTCAGCGTCTCGATGATCGAACCGAGATTGAGCGCATCCTGCTTCACGCGAAAGATGCCCATGCCGCCCATGCCATCGAGCGGTTTGAGGATGACGTCGCCATGCTCGGCGTGGAAGGCCTTGATCGACGCCGCGCTGCGTGTGACCAGCGTGGGCGTAACGAACTGCGGAAACGCCATGATGGCGAGCTTTTCCGGATGGTCGCGCAGCGCGCCGGGCGTGTTGACCACGCGCGCGCCTTCGCGCTCGGCCTGCTCCAGCAGGTGCGTGGCGTAGATGTACTCGGCGTCGAAGGGCGGGTCCTTGCGCATCAGCACGCCGTCGAAATCCCTGAGCGCCTGTGTGCCGGTGCTGTCCACGCGGTACCAGGCGTCGGGCTCGCCGGTCAGCGTGATCTGCTGCACCATGGCCGTGACCACGCCGCCCGACTTCCATTCGATGTCCTGCGGCAGGCAGGCCGCAATGCGGTGGCCGCGGCGCTGCGCCTCGCGCATCATCGTGAAGGTGGTGTCCTTATAGATCTTGAACTGGTCGAGCGGGTCGACGACGAAGAGGATGTTCATGGCGGGGTCTTTCCGGCAATCGGGAGGGAGGCATCGGCGTCGGCAGGCAGGCGGCCCGCCGTCAGGTCCGATTTCGATTGGAGCTTGATCTTGCAGGCAGGCGCGATGTCCTTGCCCACCGAGGTTTTCTTGCGGCCGAGTTGCTGGACGAGCAACGCCAGCGCGCCGGCCACCACGCCCCAGAACGCGGAGCCGATGCCCAGCAGCGTCACACCCGACAGCGTCACCAGAAAGGTGATGAGCGCCGCTTCGCGGTGCGACTCGTCGCGCACGGCCGCTGCAAGGCCGCCGCCGATCGTGCCCAGCAGCGCAAGGCCGGCGATGGCCGCGACCAGTTCCTTCGGGAAGGCCGTGAGCAGGCCGGTCACGGCCGCACCGAACAGGCCGATGAGCACGTAAATAAAGCCGCAACTCACGGCCGCCGTGTAGCGCCGCGCCGGGTCTTCGTGCGCCTCGCGGCCCATGCAGATGGCCGCGGTGATGGCGCTGAGGTTGAGCGCGTAGCCGCCGAAAGGCGCCAGCACCAGCGTGGCCAGGCCGGTCAGGGTGATGAGCCTGGACACCGGCAGGTCGTAGCCCGCCGCGCGGATGGCCGCCACCCCCGGCAGATTCTGCGAGGCCATGGTCACAACGAACAGCGGCAGGGCCAGGCTCACGGCCGCCTGCCACGTGAAGACAGGCCAGGTGAACACAGGCACGGCCAGCGAGAACTGCACGGCGCTCCAGGCCAGCTGCCCCTGCGACGCCGCGAAGGCGATGGCCACGGCCAGCGTCAACGGCACCGCATAACGCGGCACCAGCCGCTTGCCCACCAGGTAGGTGGCCAGCATCAGCAGCACGAGCGGCAGCGCGGTCTGCGCCGCGACGAAGGCCTGCAGGCCGAAGCGCGCGAGCACGCCCGCCAGCAGCGCCGACGCGATGGCCATCGGAATGCGGTTCATCACGCGCTCGAACCAGCCCGTGGCGCCGACCAGGACGATCAGGAGCGCACACACGATGAAGGCGCCCACGGCCTCGGCCATGCCGTAGCCCGCGCCGGCCACGGCCAGCACCGCCGCGCCTGGCGTGCTCCAGGCGATCATCACGGGCTTGCGCAGCCACAGCGAAGGCAGCGCCGACGCCAGCCCCATGCCCAGGCCGAGCGCCCACATCCAGGAACTGATCATGGCCGGCGTGGCGCCGAAGGACTGGGCCGCCTGGAACACGATCGCGACCGAACTGGTGAAGCCCACCAACACCGCAACGAAACCGGCGGTGAAGGCCGAGAGGCTCAGGTCCTTGAAAAAACGCATTCGCCGATTGTGCCGCGCCCGGGCGACCCATCCTGGCGCTCTGGCACGCGGGCGCCGCGCTATCGACCCGTGGCAAGGCGCGGAAAGCCGAGCCGGTCGAGGAAGGCGCCCACCTTCGGCTGCCAGACCTCCGGGAAGGCGGTCATCAGCTTGTGGCCGTCGTCGCCGTACGGCGGGAACTGGACGAACTCGCCCCTGCCACCTGCCTGGCTGAACGCCTGGAACCAGCCGCGCGGATAGGTCGGGCCGAAGTACTGGTCGTTCTCTGCGTAGATCCAGAGCGTGGGCATGCGGGCGAGGCGCCCGTACAGCGAGAACAACTGGCTCATGGCCTGCGGCGAGCACGGCTGCTGCGCCTGCGTCACCGGATTGCCGCCGCCGCCGCCGGCGAAGTTGATGGTGCCGAGCAAGCCCGAAGGCGCGCGTGCGGCCGCGGCGATGGCCACCGTGCCGCCGAAGGACTGCCCGACGATCACGGCGCGCTTCGGGTCGACGCCGGGCCGTTCGCGCACCGCCTCGAGCACCGCCAGCGTCTCGTCGAGTGCCGCCTCGTAGGCGGGCTCATAGCGTCGCGAGGCGCAGGCGCCGCTCTCCTCCACATCGGGGCCGCCGCTCACGCCATAGCCGATGCGGGTCGGCACGGCCACGATGAAGCCCCGTTCGGCGAAGAAGCCGGCGGCCACGTGATAACGCGCCCGTCCCAGCGCGGCGCGCTCCGCCGCCACGCCCGAACGACCGTGATTGAGCACCAGGACCGGCGCAGGCCGCGGATTGACGTCGTCCCAGAACAAGGTGACGCGGATCGACTGCGACACCGTGCGACCGGCGCCGTCGGTCACCTGCACGGGCACGTCCATCTGGGCCTCGCGCAAACGCGCCTGTGCCGAAAGGCCGATCCCCAGCAAGGCCAGGAGGCCAAGGACCTTGCAGACGACGAACGTTTTCATGCGCGACTCCAGCAGTGCAGGCGAAGGAACGCCCCGAGCCTACATCGTCACGTAACGCCCCGGCTTGTGGTTGACCGCAAGGAAAACACTCATCACCACCGCCGCCAGCACGGAGTAGAGAACGCGCTGTGGCTCGATCACGAGAAAGGCGATGGCGACGATGCTGCAGTCGATGCACATCTGCACCTTGCCCGCGCGCCAGCCGTGCTTTTCCTGCATGTAGAGCGACACGATGGTGGCGCCGCCCAGGCTGCCGCGGTGCCGCGCCAGGAAAAGACAACCCGCGCCCAGCAGCAACCCACCGAGCACCGCAGCGTACGCCGGATGCAGCCGATCGATCGCGAAGAGCGCCGGCGACCATTCCGTCATGGCCGACAGGAGCGTGATCGCGATGAAGGTCTTGAACGTGAACTCTCGCCCCATGCGCACCCAGGCGAACCAGTAGAACGGCAAGTTGACGACAAAGAAGATCTTGCCGAAGCTCAGGCCGGTCGCGTAGTGCAGCAGGAAGGCGATGCCGGCGGCGCCGCCGGTCAGCAGGCCGACCTGGCTGAACAGGATGAGCGCCAGCGAAACGAAGAGGGTGCCCGCGAAGATCGCCTGGGCGTCCTCGAAGCGGCTGTGACGCAGGATGGGCATGGTGGCGGCGGTCTGGGTCATGGGCGGTGGAGGGGGCGGCAGGGGGCGGGCGGCAAGGATATTGCATTGGCACAAGCACGAAGCTTGCCGTGTGCCGGCACCGTCTTGCTCTCACTCATTCTGTCCTTGACGCTCCTTGCCATGAACGCTCGCTGGCCCGACCTGCTGCCCCACCACGACCGGTTCGATTACCGGCCGATCACGCAACGCCCCGACTACCGCTGGCCCAACGGCGCGCGGCTGGCGGTCTACCTCGGATTCAACCTGGAGCATTTCGCCTTCGGCGACGGCCTGGGCGCGCGCATCGGGCCGGCGTCGCCCGAACCCGACGTGCTCAACCACGGCTGGCGCGAATACGGCAACCGCGTGGGCGCGTGGCGCTGCCTCGAACTTTTCGACACGCTCGGCCTGCCGACCGGGGCATTGGTCAACACCGCCCTCTACGACCACTGCCCCGCCCTGATGCAGGCCGTGGCCGCACGCGGCGACGAACTGATCGGCCACGGCCACAGCAATGCCGAGCGGCAGGGCGACTACGCCGAAGCCGGCGAGCGCGCGCTCCTGATGCGCTGTGCCGCGCGCATCGCTGCCGAATGCGGCACCGCACCGGCCGGCTGGCTGTCGCCGTGGATCTCGGAAAGCGTGCTGACGCCCGACCTGCTGGCCGAGACCGGCTACCGCTACACCCTGAACTGGTGCCACGACGACCAGCCCACGCGCATGAAGACACGCGACGGCCGGGGCCTGTGGGCCGTGCCCTATCCGCAGGAGCTCAACGACATTCCCATGATCGTCGCGCGCCAGATGGACGCCAAGGACTTCGCGACGCTCGTCATCGACAACTTCGACGAGATGCGCGAACAGGCGCGCGCGCAGCCGCTGGTGATGGGCCTGGCGCTGCACCCGTACATCGTCGGCCAGCCCTACCGGCTGCTTCACTTGCGGCGGGCGCTACAGCACCTGGCGCGGGCGCGCGATGCGGGGGAGATCTGGTTCACCACGCCCGGCGCGATCTGCACGCACATGGACGCACTGGCGCTGGAACGGCCGGGCGCGTTCGACTGAGGCTCAGCCGATCGCCAGGGGCGGCAACGACTTGACGAGATCGTCCAGCGCCTTGAGTTGCGTCAAAAACGGTTCGAGCAGGTCCAGCGGCAAGGCGCTCGGGCCGTCGCACTTGGCGTTGTCCGGGTCCGGGTGCGCTTCCAGGAAGAGGCCCGCCAGGCCGACGGCCAGGCCCGCGCGCGCCAGGTCGGCGACCTGCGCGCGGCGACCGCCCGAAGCTGCACCCAATGCATCGCGCTGCTGCAGCGCATGGGTCACGTCGAAGATGATCGGCAGGTCGTCGCAGACCTTCTTCATCACGCCGAAGCCGAGCATGTCGACCACCAGGTTGTCGTAGCCCAGGCAGGTGCCGCGGTCGCACAGGATCAGCTGCTCGTTGCCGGCTTCCTTGAACTTCTCGACGATGTTGCCCATCTGCGGCGGACTCAGGAACTGCGGCTTCTTGATGTTGACGACCCGTCCGGTCTTGGCCAACGCCACCACCAGGTCGGTCTGGCGCGCGAGAAACGCCGGCAGCTGCAGCACGTCGACCACTTCGGCCACCAGCGGCGCCTGCCAGGGTTCGTGCACGTCGGTGATCAGCGGCACGCCGAATTCCTTCTTCACCGCCTCGAAGATGCGCAAGCCTTCCTCCAGGCCCGGCCCGCGGTAGGAATGGATCGACGACCGGTTGGCCTTGTCGAAACTGGCCTTGAAGACGTAGGGGATGCCCAGCTTCTGCGTCACGCGGACGTATTCGGCCGCGCTGCGAAGGGCCAGCTCTTTCGACTCCAGCACGTTGATGCCGCCGAAGAGCACGAAAGGCCCGGTGTTGCCGACCGAAATCTGGCCGATGGACACAGTGCGCATGATGTACCTCGATGTAGGGGAGTTGCAATGGCCGCAGGCGGCACGAGGGCCGCCGGACCCTCGGGCCCGGCGCCGGATCAGATCTCTATCTTGGAGCCCAATTCCACCACCGCGTTGTTCGGCAGGCTCAGGAACCCGGCCGCGCCGCTCGCGTTGTGGTGCATCTGCGCAAACAGCTTTTCGCGCCAGGGCGCCATGCCGCTGCCCAGCGTCGGGATGACGACGTCGCGCGACAGGAAGTAGCTGGTGGCCATCGGCTCCAGCTGGCAGCCGCGCATGCGCGCACCTTCGAGCGCGCGCGGCAGGTCGACGTCGTTCTTGAAGCCGTAGTGCACGATCACCTGCCAGCAATGGCGCCCGAGCGGCTCCATCTCGATGCGCTTGTTCATCGGGATCCACGGCACCTCGTGGCTGCGCACGGTGACGAACAGGTTCTGCTCGTGCAGCACCTTGTTGTGCTTGAGGTTGTGCAGCAACGCGTTGGGCACGTTGCCAGGCTCGGCCGTGAGGAACACCGCCGTGCCGTCGACGCGCGCGGGTGGGTTCACGAACACGGCATCGAGGAAGCTGCGCAGGTCGAGCGCGTCGGCGCGTTGCACCACGCCCATCAGCCGGCGACCTTCCTTCCAGGTGATCATCAGCGTGAAGATGCCGCCACCGATGAGCAACGGGAACCAGCCGCCGTCGGGCAGCTTGAGCAGGTTCGACGCGAAGAAGGCGAAGTCGATCACGAAGAAGGCCGAGGTGGCGCCGATGCACAGCAGCAGCGGCAACTTCCAGGCGTAACGGATGACGAAGAAGGTGAGCACGGTGGTGATCAGCATGTCGGTGGTCACCGCGATGCCGTAGGCCGCCGCCAGGTTGCTCGACGAACGGAACATGACGACCGCCAGCACGATGGCGACGAACAGGCCCCAGTTGACGAACGGAATGTAGATCTGCCCGGTCGCGCGCACGCTGGTGTGCTCGATGTTCAGGCGTGGCAGGTAGCCCAGCTGGATGACCTGGCGCGTGACGCTGAAGGCGCCGGTGATGAGCGCCTGCGACGCGATCACGGTGGCCAGCGTGGCCAGCAGCACCAGCGGGATGAGCGCCCATTCCGGGGCCATCATGAAGAACGGGTTCTTCACGGCCGCCGGGTTCTCCAGCAGCAGCGCACCCTGGCCGAAGTAATTGAGCGTGAGCGCGGGCATCACCACCGAAAACCATGCAATGCGGATCGGCCCTTTGCCGAAGTGACCCAGGTCGGCGTACAGCGCCTCGGCGCCGGTCACGCACAGCACGGTGGCGCCCAGCACGATGAAGCTGGTCATCGGGTTGTCCCAGATGAATTTGAGCGCGTAGTACGGGTTGAGGGCCTTCAGGATCTCCGGGTGCGTGACGATCTGCGAGACGCCCAGCACGGCCAGCACCAGGAACCAGGCCAGCGTGATCGGGCCGAAGAACTTGCCGATGCCGGCCGTGCCGCGCTTCTGCACGGCGAAAAGGCAGAACAGCACCACCAGGGTGATCGGGATCACGTAATGCTTGAAGTGCGGCGACACCACCTCCAGGCCCTCGACCGCCGACAGCACGGAAATCGCCGGCGTGATGACGCCGTCGCCATAGAACAGCGACGTACCGAAGATGCCGACGGCCAGCAGCACGCTGCGCAGCCGGGGCTTGTCGGCCACGGCGGTCGACGCCAGCGCCAGCATCGCCACCAGGCCGCCTTCGCCCTCGTTGTCGGCGCGCAACACAAGCACGACGTACTTGAGCGAAACGATGATGGTCAATGTCCAGAAGAACATCGACAGGATGCCGTACACGTTCTCGATCGTGAACGGCACATGCCCGTGGCCGAACACTTCCTTGGTGGCGTAGAGGACACTGGTGCCGATGTCGCCGTAGACGACGCCGATGGCGCCGATGATCAGGGCCGCGGAGGGTGATTTGGGGGCTGACACGAGGTCGTGGAAGGACGTCGGTGACTCGCACCGCCCGGCAGCGCCATCCCTGGATGCGCGCAGCCCCGCCCTCTTTTTCCGTTTTGCTATGGGACGCGTATTCTGCCCGTGCCGCGTGACGCCGCAAAGCGCCGCCGCGCCAGGCTGCGGGTTACTCGTAGACCTCGGCGTCGGGGTCGGTGGCTTCGAGCTCGTAGCTGGCGGCGACCATGGCCAGCCGGCCGACCACGCCATACATGTAGAAGCGATTCGGTGCGCTCGCACCCGGCTTGGCGCCATGCTGCGGCAGGTGCGCACTGTCGGAGAAGGCCAGCGGGACGAAGCTCGCACCCGGCGACTTCAGGCTTTCGTCCATGCCGCGGTCGGCATGGACGCGGTAGAAACCGCCCACGACGTAGCGGTCCATCATGTAGACCACCGGCTCGGCGACGCCGTCGTGCACGCGCTCGTTGGTGAGCACGCCCTCCTGGATCACCACCTCGTCGGCACCCACGCCCTGCGCCGCGCCCTTGGCGCGCGACTTGCGCGTCAGCGCCTCGACCTCCTTCACGTCGCGCACCGTGATCGCCGGCATGCTGTTGCTGCCGGTGTCCGACTTGACGATGACGAAGGGTTTCTCGTTGATGCCGTATTCCTTGTACTTGCGGCGCACCTTGGTGAGCATCGCGTCGACATGGCTGGTGAGCACGTCGATGCCGCGGCCGTCGGCCACGTTCACGCCTTCGGCGCGCGTGGACATCGGGTTGATCAGCCACGGGTCGATGCCCAGCAGCTTGCCGAAGCGCTTGGAGATTTCCTCGTAGCTGCGCAGGTGGTTGCTCTTGCGGCGCACCGACCAGCCCGCATGCACGGGCGGCAGCAGGTACTGCTCGTGCAGATCTTCCAGGATGCCGGGCGTGCCGGCGGCCAGGTCGTTGTTCAGCAGGATGGTGCAGGGATCGAAGTTCTTGATGCCCAGGCGGCGCTTGGTGCGCACCACGGGCTCCAGCGTCACCGTATCGCCGTTGGGCAGTTCGATCTTCTTGGGCGACTTGATCGCCGGGTCGATCGAACCCACGCGCACGTTGAGCCCGGCCATGTGGAAGATGCGCACCAGTTGCGCGATGTTCGCCAGGTAGAAGGTGTTGGTCGAATGGTTCTGCGGGATGACGAGCAGGTTGCGCGCCTCCGGACAGATCTTCTCGATGGCCGCCTGGGCGGCCTGCACCGCCAGCGGCAGCATCTGCTGGGTCAGGTTGTTCCAGCCGCCGGGAAACAGGTTGGTGTGCACCGGCGCCAGCTTGAAGCCGGCGTTGCGGATGTCCACGGCGGTGTAGAACGGGGGCGTGTGTTCCATCCATTCGAGCCGGAACCAGCGCTCGATGGCAGGCGTCGAGTCGAGAATGCGCTGCTCGAGTTCGTTGATCGGGCCGGTCAGGGCGGTGACGAGATGGGGGACCATGCGGCGGCCTTGTTGTGCGCGTTCAGCGGAAAGGTAGAGTGGAATTGTAGGATTTGGGGCCACTCACCCAGATGACAAGCCGTCAACTGCGCGTCTCGCCCTGCCCCAACACGACATATTTGAGCGAAGTGAGGCCTTCGATGCCCACCGGACCACGCGCATGGAATTTGTCGGTGCTGATGCCGATTTCGGCGCCCAGGCCGAATTCGAACCCATCTGCGAAGCGGGTGCTCGCATTCACCATGACGCTGGCCGAGTCGACTTCGCGCAGGAAGCGCTGGGCGTTCAGGTGGTCGCGCGTGATGATCGCGTCGGTGTGGTGGCTCGAATAACGGTTGATGTGCGCAATCGCCTCGTCCACGCCGTCGACCACCTTGATGCTGATGACGGCGGCCAGGTATTCCTCCGACCAGTCGGCCTCGACCGCGTCCGTCACGTCCATTTCGGGATGCAGCGCCGCCTCGGCGCGCAGGATGCGGGCGGCCGCCGGGTCGCAGCGCATCTGCACGCCCTTGGCGCCAAACACAGCGCCGATCTCGGGCAGGAAGGCGTCGGCGATCGATGCTGCCACCAGCAGCCCTTCGGCCGCATTGCAGGGGCTGTACTTCTGCGTCTTGGCGTTGTCGACCACGCGCACAGCCATCTCCAGCGGCGCCGTGTCGTCCACGTAGACGTGGCAGTTGCCGTCCAGGTGCTTGATGACCGGCACCTTGGCCTCACGGCTGATGCGCTCGATCAGGCCCTTGCCGCCGCGTGGAATGATCACGTCGACGAATTCCGGCATCGCGATCAGCTGCCCGACGGCTTCGCGGTCGGTGGTCTGCACCAGCTGGACCGCATCGACTGGCAAACCGGCCTCGACGAGCGAATCGTTCACCAGTTGCGCCAGCGCCTTGTTCGACTCGATGGCCTCCGAACCGCCGCGCAGGATGGCCGCGTTGCCGCTCTTGATGGCCAGGCTCGCCGCCTCGATGGTCACGTTGGGACGGCTTTCGTAGATCATCCCGAAGACGCCGATCGGCACGCGCATCTGACCCACGCGGATGCCGCTGGGCTGCTGCTTCATGCCGATGATTTCGCCAATCACGTCCGACATGGCGGCCAACTGTTCGCAACCGAGCGCAACCGTGTCGATCGCCTTTTGCGACAACTTGAGCCGATCGACCAATGGTGCGGCCAGGCCGGCGGCCGTGGCGCGGGCGACGTCGCGTTCGTTGGCTTCAGCGAGTGGCGCGCCGGCTTCGCGCAGGCGACGGGCCAGTGCTTTCAGCGCGGTGTTCTTGGTGGCCGCATCGGCGCGGGCCATCAGGGCAGATGCAGCCTTGGCTTGCAGACCGAGCGCCTGCATGTACTCGGTGATGTTGAACGCGTTCATGTCGGCATTTTCCCACGCTTGAGGCCGACCCGGCAGCGCGCGGAGGGCAACAGTGCGTTTCCAGTCGGCAGCGATCAGCCGCGGCGTTCGGATGCCGGCGCGGTCATGCAGGCACGGCACAGCATCAGCGCCAGTCGCTGCAGCGACTGCCAGCCGCTGGACGGCCAGTCGGGCTGCTTGAGTCCCTTGACGATGCCGTCAACCAGGTGCGCGGCGCGCAGCAGCCGCGCCAGCAGGCGGTCGTCCAGCCGCGGCAGCACGCGCTCGAAGGCACGCTCGCGCGGCCCCCAGATGCGGTTTTCGCGCAGCGCCATGGGCAGCGGGCGCCCTTGCGCCATCGCGTCCTTCACGCGCTTGAGCGCGCGGATGTCCTCGGCGATCGTGTAGTGCACCAGCACTTCGGCCTCGCCCTCGGCCTGCAGGCCGTCGAGCATGCGCGCGACGCGTTGCGGGTTGCCTGCCAGCACGGCCTCGGACAGCTTGAAGACGTCGTAGCGCGCCACGTTGTTGACCGCGCCTTCGACCTGCGCCCAATCGAGTTCGCCCGCGGGATGCAGCAGCGCAAGCTTCTGGATCTCCTGGTGCGCCGCCAGCAGGTTGCCTTCCACGCGGTCGGCGAAGAACTGCAGCGTGCGCTGGCCTTCCTCGCCGGCCTTCACGCGCTGGCCCTGCAGCGCAAGCCGCTGCGCGATCCACTGCGGCAAGGCACCGCGCTCCACCGGATCGACCTGCAGGTTCACGCCGTGGCTGTCGAGCGCCGAGAACCACGCACCCGAGCGCGTGGCCTTGTCCAGGCGCGGCAGCAGCACCAGCGTGAGCGTGCTGTCGTTGCCCACAGAAGCTTCTGCCAAGTGCTGCAGCGCCACGCTCCCGTCCTTGCCCGGCTTGCCGGAAGGCACGCGGATCTCGACGATCTGCTTGTCGGCAAACAGGCTGAGCGAACCGCCAGCTGCCAGCACGGCGCTCCAGTCGAAGTGCGCGCCGGCTGCCGTGTACGAACTGCGCTCGGTGTAGCCCTGGGTGCGGGCCGCCGCCCGCACGGCATCGGCAGCCTCCTGCGCGAGCAGCGGCTCGTCGCCGTGGATCACGTAGAGCGGCCGCACCCCCTTGGCGAGGTGGGCCGCCAGTTGCGCGGGCGCCAACTGCATCTTCAGAGCTCCTTGACGGACGCCAGGCGCCTCAGGATCTGCTGGGCGATGTCGTTCTGCATGTCGCGGTAGAGGAGTTCGATTTCGGCGTCCTTGGCGAGCGCATTGGTCTCGTTGTAGGTCACGTCGCGGCGCTGCTGGATGTCGCCCGTCAGCAGGTCCTTGCCCACCGGGGTGCGCAGTCGAAAGCGCACGGTCAAGCGCACGTTTAGCTCGCGCACTTCGCCGGCCGAGTTGGTCGACACCACCACGCGGTCGCGGCTTTCGCCGAGGATGTCCAGGATCGCCTCGGCGGTGGCCTGCTGAGCCTCGGGCACGATGGTCACCGTACCGGCCGCGGCCATGTTGCGACGCACGTAGGCGACGAAGGCCGAGCGTCCGGGCACCGACAGCGTCTTGAACGCATAGATCGGCGCCTTGCGCAGTTCGAAACCACAGCCGACCAGGCCCAGGGAAGCCCACGCGACAGCCCCCAGGACCAGGCCTCGGCGCGACAGCGCGGATTGGCGGGAAAGTGCGTTCTTCATGTTCAGACCACCACGTTGACCAGCCGGCCCGGCACCACGATCACGCGCTTGGGCACGACGCCCGGCGCAAAGGCGACGAAGGCGTCGCACGCCAGCGCCATGGCTTCGATCTCGTCCTTGGACGCACCGGCCGGCACGCGCAGCGCACCGCGCAGCTTGCCGTTGACCTGCAGCATCAGCTCGATTTCGTCCTGCACCAGTGCGCCGACGTCGACCACCGGCCAGGGCGCGTCCAGCAGTTCACCGTGCGCCTGGGCATAGCCGAGCTGCTGCCAGAGTTCGTGCGCGATGTGCGGCGTGGCCGGGTACATGCAGCGCAAGAGGATGCCCAGGCCTTCGCGCAGCGCCGCGCGGTCGCCCGCGCTGCCGTCGGGCTTGAAGCCTTCGAGCGCATTCAGGAGCTTCATCGCACCCGAGACGACGGTGTTGTATTGCATGCGCTGGTAGTCGTAGTCGATCTGGCGCAACACGGTGTGCACTTCCAGGCGCAACGCCTTGGCGCCCTTGCCGAACGCGCCCTTGGCGTCCGCGCCGGACTGCGCTGCGGCAGCGGCCTGCGCCACGCCGAAGTTCCAGACCCGGCGCAGGAAGCGATAACTGCCTTCGACGGCCGCGTCGTTCCACTCCAGCGTAGCTTCGGGCGGCGCGGTGAACATGGTGTAGAGGCGCGCGGTGTCCGCGCCGTACTTCTCGATCAGGTCCTGCGGGTCGACGCCGTTGCGCTCGCTCTTGCCCATCTTGCCGACACCGCCGTACTCGACCGACGAACCGTCGGCCAGCGTGCCGCCGACGATGCGGCCCTGCGCGTCGAGCACCGGCGTGACCTCCAGCGGCGGAAAGTAGTCCTTGCCGCCCGACGCGCCGCGCCGGTAGTAGATGTGGTTGAGCACCATGCCCTGCGTGAGCAGCTTGCTGAAGGGCTCGTCGACCTTCACCAGGCCCAGGTCGCGCATGACCTTGGTCCAGAAGCGCGCATACAGCAGGTGGAGGATGGCGTGTTCGATGCCGCCGATGTACTGGTCCATCGGCATCCAGTACTGCGCGCCCTCGCCGACCATGGCCTGGTCGTTCTTGGGGTCGCAGTAGCGCATGAAGTACCAGGACGAATCGACGAAGGTGTCCATGGTGTCGGTCTCGCGGCGCGCGGGCTTGCCGCAGACCGGGCACACCACGCCGGCATGGAAGCCTTCGTGCTTGATCAGCGGGTTGCCCGAGCCGTCGGGCACGCAGTCGGTCGGCAGCACGACCGGCAGGTCCTTCTCCGGCACCGGCACCGCGCCGTGCTCGTCGCAATGGATGATCGGGATCGGCGTGCCCCAGTAGCGCTGGCGACTCACGCCCCAGTCGCGCAGGCGCCAGGTGGTCTGCAGTTCGCCCAGGCCCTTCTGGCCCAGCGCGTGCGCCACGGCGGCCACCGCCTCCTTGTGGCCCATGCCGCTGAAGTTGTCGGAATTGATGGTCACGCCGCGGCTCTTGTCGCCGTACCAGTCCTGCCACTTGTGGTAGTCGAAGTGCGGCTGGTCGTCCACCAGCACCACCTGGACGATCGGAATGCCGTACTTGTTGGCAAAGGCGAAGTCGCGTTCGTCGTGCGCGGGGACGCCCATCACGGCGCCGTCGCCATAGCTGATCAGCACGTAGTTGCCGACCCACACGGGCACCTCTTCATCGGTGATCGGGTGGCGGACCGTGAGGCCGGTGGGCACACCCTTCTTTTCCTGCGTGGCGAGTTCGGCCTCGGTGGTGCCGCCGTTCCTGCATTCCTCGATGAACGCGGCAATCTTCGGATCCGTCCTGGCTGCATGCGCGGCCAGTGGATGCTCAGGCGCCACGGCGCAAAAGGTCACGCCCATGATGGTGTCGGCGCGCGTGGTGAACACGTACATGCGGCCGTCCTGGATCGCCTGGCCGTCGTCACCGCGGATGTCGTGCGTGAAGGCGAAGCGCACGCCTTCGCTCTTGCCGATCCAGTTCTCCTGCATCAGCCGCACGCGCTCGGGCCAGCCCGGCAGCTTGTGCTGCGTGTGCTCGAGCAGTTCCTCGGCGTAGTCGCTGATCTTCAGGTAGTAGCCCGGGATCTCGCGGCGCTCCACCGTCGCGCCCGTGCGCCAGCCCTTGCCGTCGATGACCTGTTCGTTGGCCAGCACCGTCTGGTCGACCGGGTCCCAGTTGACGACCTGCGTCTTGCGGTAGGCGATGCCTTTCTCCAGCATCTTCAAGAAGAGCCACTGGTTCCACTTGTAGTAGGCCGGGTCGCAGGTGGCGATCTCGCGGCTCCAGTCGATCGCCAGGCCCATCGCCTGGAGCTGGCCGCGCATGTAGTCGATGTTCTCGTAGGTCCACTTGGCGGGAGGAACGCCGTTCTTCAGTGCTGCGTTCTCGGCCGGCAGGCCGAAGGCGTCCCAGCCCATGGGCATGAGCACGTTGTAGCCGGACATGCGCAGGTAGCGCGCGAGCATGTCGTTGATCGTGTAGTTGCGCACGTGGCCCATGTGCAGCTTGCCGCTCGGATAAGGCAGCATCGAGCAGGCGTAGTACTTCTTCTTCGGGTCGCCCTGGGCGTTGCGTGCATCTTCGGTGACGCGATAGGCATCGGCAGCGGTCCAGTGGGCCTGGGCGGCGGACTCGACGTCGGCGGGTTTGTAGCTGGGATTCATGAGGCTTCGGTGCAGGCCCGGCGCTGGGGCGGCCGGGGAAGACGGATTATCGCGGCTCCGGCGGGAGCGCGATCGACGGTGTCGCCAAGCGTTGAAAACAAGGGTCGATATGGTATAAATCATTTACCCCATTAACCCATGATCATGAACATTTCCTCGACTTCCGCAGAACCGACCTCTCCTCTGGCTGCCGACGCAGCAGCAACGCCCGCAGCGCCTGCGCCCACGGCTGCAGCCACCGCCCCGGGAACGGTGGCGATCCAGGCACCTTCGGCACCCGCAAAGGCGCCGGCGAAGGTACCTGCAAAAGCACCCGCAAAGCCGGCGCCCAGGACGCCCGTCAAGGCAGTCCAAACGGCCAAGCCTCTGGCGAAAACCCCTGCGCGACCTGCAGCGAAGGCGCCGGTCGAATCAACATCCAAGGCACCTTCCAAGGCACCGGCAAGCGCGCCCCTTCAGGCCAAGGCCACGCCCGCCGTGGAACGCACCGTGAAAAAGGCAGCCAAGCCGGCAAAGACGATCAAACCCGTCAAGACGACTGCACCCGCACCGCAGCGCAGCGCCAGCAAGACCGGCGGCAAGGCCGCGCCCGTCCACCCACGCAAGGTGCAGCTGCCCACCGAGAAAGTCGAAAAGACCGACAAGTCCGCCAAGCTCAAGGAAAAGCTCGTGCGCGACAGTTTCACGATGCCGCAGAAGGACTTCGGCCTGATTGCCGTGCTCAAGGACCGCGCACTGGGCTTCAAGCGCCCCACCAAGAAGAGCGAACTGTTGCGTGCCGGCCTGCAGGTGCTGGCCGCGCTGCCCGCACCGGCCCTGCACGCGGCGCTCGACGGGTTGGTGCCGCTGAAGGCTGGCCGCCCCAAACGCGCGGACTGACACCCTTCGACACACCTGCGTGCCTCGTCTGCGGACAAAGCTGGCTCGCGGGCGGCTTGGCCCGTATTTCGCATGCCACAATCATTCGAAGCAATGAGGCACGCATGGACAGCAAGGAGTGGCAAAGCGGCACGCAGGTCGACCTGATCGACCCGAACCGCTTCGCGAAAGACAACGCACACGGCATCGGCAGGCGGCCTCGCTCCCGGTCGCCCGGCTCCATCCGAAGGAGCGAACATGCTGTCTGACGGCGAGATCCGCGCCCTGATGCGCGCCGAGCACGGCGACCCCTTCGCCGTTCTCGGCCCCCACCGCACCGCAGACGGATTGCGTGTCCGGGCGCTGTTGCCCGGCGCGCGCGAAGTCGCCGTGGTGCATGCCGGCTCCGGCGACCCGCTGGCGCTGCTCACCCGCCAGGGCGATTCCGACGTCTTCGCCGGCCTGGTGCCCGCTGCACCGGCCACGCTGGGCTACCGCTTCCACGTGCGCTGGGCGCACCACAGCGCCGAGCTCGAAGATCCCTACCGTTTTGCGCCCGTGCTGGGCGACACCGATCTCTGGCTGCTTGCCGAAGGCACTCACCTGCGCCCCTGGGAACGCCTGGGCGCACACCTGCGCGAAATCGACGGCGTGCGCGGCGTCGCCTTCGCCGTCTGGGCGCCCAATGCGCGCCGCGTGTCGGTGGTCGGCGACTTCAACCAGTGGGACGGCCGGCGTCATGCGATGCGCTTGCGCCGCGAGGCCGGCATCTGGGAAATCTTCGCGCCGCACGTGAGCGTGGGCGACGCCTACCAGTTCGAGATTTTGGCGGCCGACGGCCAGGTACTGCGCAAGGCCGACCCCTTTGCCTTTTCCGCACGACGCCGGCCCGACACCGCCTGCGTCGTGCAGCCGCTGCCTCCCGCCGTGAAAATGCCTGCGGGGCGTGCCGAGGCCAATGCGCGCGGTGCGCCCATGAGCATCTACGAGGTGCATCTGGGTTCCTGGCGCCGCAAGAACGGCAACGAATGGCTGGACTACCGCGAACTGGCCGCCACGCTGGTGCCCTATGCACGCGACATGGGCTTCACCCACCTCGAACTGCTGCCGGTCAGTGAACACCCGTTCGACGGGTCCTGGGGCTACCAGCCGGTGGGCCTGTATGCGCCCACCGCGCGCTTCGGCACGCCGGGCGACTTCCGCTTCTTCGTGGAAGCGGCGCATGCGGCCGGCCTGGGCGTCATCCTCGACTGGGTGCCTGCGCACTTTCCGACCGATGCTCACGGCCTGGGCCGCTTCGACGGCACTGCGCTCTACGAATACGCCGACCCGCGCGAGGGCTTCCACAACGACTGGAAGACACTCATCTTCAATTACGCACGCCATGAAGTACGCAACTACCTGGTGGGCAACGCGCTGTACTGGCTCGAGCGCTACGGCATTGACGGCCTGCGCGTCGACGCAGTGGCTTCGATGCTCTACCGCGACTACAGCCGCGCGCCGGGCGAATGGGTGCCCAACGCCGAGGGCGGCCGCGAGAACCTCGAGGCGATCGGCTTCCTGCGGCGCATGAACCACGTGGTCGGCACCGAGCGCCCCGGCGCGGTGACGATGGCCGAAGAATCCACCAGCTTCCCCGGCGTCACGCGACCGCCCGAACACGGTGGCCTGGGCTTCCACTACAAATGGAACATGGGCTGGATGAACGACACGCTGGCCTACGCCGGCGTCGACCCGCTGCACCGCAGCCACCATCACCGCCAGGTCACCTTCGGCCTGATGTACGCGCACACCGAAAACTTCGTGCTGCCCTTCTCGCACGACGAGGTGGTGCACGGCAAGGGCTCGATGTTCGGGCGCATGCCCGGCGACGTCTGGCAGAAGTTCGCCGGGCTGCGCAACCTGTACGGCTACCAGTGGGCTTACCCGGGCAAGAAGCTGATCTTCATGGGCAGCGAGTTTGCGCAGGTGGCCGAATGGAACGCCGAACGCAGCCTCGACTGGCACCTGCTCACCCACGACGGTTCGCACCAGGGCATGCGGCGGCTGGTGCGCGACCTCAACAATGTGTACCGGCATTTCCCCGCGCTGCACCAGCTCGACTGCGAACCCGAAGGCTTCCGGTGGCTGGTGCACGACGACGTGGCGCAGTCGGTCTTCGCCTTCATCCGGCGCGCACGCGATGGCGCCTTCGTCATCGCGGTGTGCAACTTCACGCCCATGGTGCGACATGCCTACCGACTCGGCGTGCCCGCCCCCGGCAGCTACAAAGAAATCATGAATACGGACAACATCGTCTATGGCGGCAGCGGCGTGGAGAACGGCCTGCTGGACAGCGAAGCAACACCCTGGCACGACATGCCCCAATCCCTGGTGATGACGGTGCCGCCATTGGCCACCGTGATGTGGGTGCTGGCCGAATGCTGAGCCACGGTCTTCCTTTCCCGCTGGGTGCCGCGGCCGGGCCGGCCGGCGTCAACTTCGCCCTTGCGGCGCCGAACGCGACCGGCGTCGAGCTGTGCCTGTTCGACGACACAGGCGTGCAGGAAATCGAACGGCTCACGCTGCCGGCCTGCACCGACGGCGTCTGGCACGGCCACCTGGCCGGTGGCCAGCCGGGTGCCGTCTACGGCTACCGCGTCCACGGCCCCTGGGCGCCGCACGAAGGCCATCGCTTCAATCCCGCCAAGGTGCTGCTCGACCCGTATGCGCGTGAAATCCTCGGGCGCTACGACGGCAGCGATCTCTACCTGGGCCACGTGCCCGGCCAGCCCGAAACCCGCGACCCGCGCGACAACGCAGCCGTGGCGCTCAAGGCCCGCGTGGCCGCACCGGCAGGCCCTGCACTGGCAGCCACCAATGCCCGCCCGCACATCGCCCCCGGCGACCGCGTGCTGTACGAGCTGCACGTCAAAGGCCAGACCCGTCGCCATCCGGAAGTGCCCGCCGAGCTGCAGGGCAGCTATGCGGGCCTGGCCGAACCCGCCGTGCTCGACCACCTCCAGCACCTGGGCGTGACCACGCTGAGCCTGATGCCGGTGCAGCACCGGGCCGACGAGGAACGGCTGCTGAACATGGGCCTGAGCAACTACTGGGGCTACACCACGATCGGCTGGTTCGCGCCCGAAGCGCGTTACTGGAGCGGCCGCCCCGGTACCACGCCGGCAAGCGAATTCCGCGCGCTGGCCGACGCGGTGCACGCACGCGGCATGGAACTGCTGATCGACGTGGTCTACAACCACAGCGCCGAGACCGACGAGCTCGGCCCCACGCTGTCGCTGCGCGGCATCGACAACGCGCTTTATTACCACCTGCGTGCCGACGACCGCGCGCGCTACGAGAACTGGACCGGCTGCGGCAACTGCCTGAACTTCGCCGAGCCCCGCGTGCTGCAGCTCGCCATGGACAGCCTGCGCCACTGGGTGCTCGAACTCGGCGTCGACGGGTTCCGCTTCGACCTCGCACCGGTCCTGGCACGCCGCGCAGGCGGCGATTTCGACCCGCGCGCGCCGTTCCTGGCCGCCGTCGCGCAAGACCCCGTGCTCTCGCGCACCCTGCTGATCGCCGAGCCCTGGGACATCGGCCCGGGCGGCTACCAGTTGGGCGCCTTTCCACCCGGCTGGCTCGAATGGAACGACCGCTACCGCGACACGCAGCGCGGCTTCTGGCTGCGCCAGGGCCGCGACGGCGCGACAGGGCTCGGCGCATTCGCGCACCGCTTCACAGCCTCCAGCGCGGAGTTTGCCCACAGCGGCCGTGCGCCAACGGCCAGCGTCAACTTCATCACTGCGCATGACGGCTTCACGCTGCGCGATCTGGTGAGCTACGAGGAGCGCCACAACGCCGCCAACGGCGAGGACAACCGCGACGGCAGCAGCCGCAACCTCAGCCGCAACGGCGGGGTCGAGGGCGAGAGCGACGACCCCGCGGTGCGGGCCGAGCGAGCGCGCCTGCAGCGCGTGCTGCTCGCGGTGCTGCTGCTGTCGCAGGGCACACCCATGCTGCTGGCCGGCGACGAACTCGGCCACACGCAGCAAGGCAACAACAACGCCTACTGCCAGGACAACGAACTCACCTGGCTCGACTGGGCGCACGCCGACGATGCGCTGGCGGACTTCGTGGCGCGCGTGCTCGCCCTGCGCTGCGAGGCGGCGCCGCTGCGCAGCACGCGCTGGTGGCCGGCCACGCCCACCGGCGACGAGCCCGCGCTGCGGTGGCTCACACCCGAAGGCGACGCAATGACGCCGCCCGACTGGCAGCGCAACGACCGCGCGGCACTCGCGCTGCTGTTCGATGCACCGGCTGCACCCGCAGCAGGCGCGCGCTGGCTGGTGTTGCTCAACGCCGGCCCCGACCCCGTCACATTCGCCTTGCCGCCGGGTCGCTGGGAATGCCGACTGGCCAGCGATGCCAGCGCCGACCAGCACACGCGCCCGCTCGCAGGCACCGAAATCCTTCTGCCCGCCACGCTCTGGCTGGCCAAGATGGAACCTGAAACGGCCTCTGATGCCGTGCTGGAAACCGCCCGGTCCATCGCACCCGGTGCTACGCTGGACTGACCGACTGGGCATCCGCGACCGCGACCGACGAATCGACACCATCCCTAGAAACTGCAGCCCAGGAGACACCCATGACCTCGCCCACGCCCCAACCCCTGCAGGCCCACCAGCTGGTCCGCCGCACCATCGCCCTCGTGCTGGCGGGCGGGCGCGGCTCGCGCCTGAAGCAACTGACCGACCGGCGTGCCAAGCCGGCCGTGTACTTCGGCGGCAAGTTCCGCATCATCGACTTCGCGCTGTCGAATTGCCTGAACTCGGGAATCCGCCGCATGGCGGTGGTCACGCAGTACAAGTCGCACTCGCTCATGCGCCACCTGCAGCGCGGCTGGAGCTTTCTGCGCGCCGAACTCAACGAGATGGTCGACGTCTTGCCGGCACAGCAGCGCACCGGCGACGAGCACTGGTACCGCGGCACCGCCGACGCCGTCTTCCAGAACCTGGACATCATCCAGACGCGCTCGACCCAGCATGACTACGTCGTGGTGCTGGCCGGCGACCACATCTACAAGATGGATTACTCCATCATGGTCAAGGACCACGCCGAAAGCGGCATGGGCTGCACGGTGGGCTGCATCGAGGTGCCGCGCCACGAAGCGGTCGCGTTCGGCGTGATGGCCATCGACGAGAACCGGCGCATCACCGACTTCCTCGAAAAGCCAGCCGACCCGCCTGCCATGCCCGGCCATCCGGACGTCGCGCTCGCCAGCATGGGCATCTACGTGTTCGACTCCAAGTACCTTTACCAACTTCTGGAGGAAGACAACGCCAACCCCGACTCCACACACGATTTCGGCAAGGACATCATTCCGCGCGCCGTGGCCCAGGGCCGTGCGCTGGCGCATCCGTTCGGCATGTCCTGCGTCACGCGTGCCGCGCGCGGCCCCGACGCCCGGGCCTACTGGCGCGACGTGGGCACGATTGATGCATTCTGGGCTGCCAACCTCGATCTGGCTTCCATCACCCCCGAGCTCGACATCTATGACACGAACTGGCCCATCTGGACCTACCAGCGGCAACTGCCGCCGGCCAAGTTCGTGCTGGACCACGACGGCAAGCACGGCATGACGGTCAACACCATCGTCTCCGGAGGCTGCATCGTGTCGGGCTCGAAGGTGAGCAATTCCGTGTTGTTCTCGGGCGTGCGCGTGCATTCCTTCTGCGACATCAGCGAAGCCGTGCTGCTGCCCGACGTCGAGGTCGGGCGCGGCGCGCGCCTGAGCAAGGTGGTGATCGACCGCGGCTGCGTGATTCCCGAAGGCATGGTGGTGGGCGAAGACGCCGAAGCCGACGCGGCACGCTTCGAGCGCACCGACACCGGCGTGGTGCTCGTCACCCGCGAGATGCTGCAACTGCTGGCCGCCTGACCCGACCGATGCGCATCCTCCAGGTCAGTGCCGAACTTTTTCCGCTCCTCAAGACCGGCGGCCTTGCCGACGTGGCCGGTGCGTTGCCGGCGGCGCTGGTCGCGGCCGGGCAGGACGTGCGCGTGCTGCTGCCGGGTTTTCCGGCCATCCTGAAGGGGCTTGGCGCGACCGAAGAAGTGGCCGTGCTCCAGGCGCCGTGGGGCGAGCGTGCCATGCTGCGCCGCGGCGCACTCGGCCGCGGTGCCGACGCCGTGCCGGTCTATGTGATCGACACCCCAGCGCTTTACGACCGGCCCGGCAATCCGTACGAAAACGCCCAGCGCCACCCCTACGACGACAACCACCGGCGCTTCGCGCTGCTCGGCTGGACAGGTGCGTTGCTGGCCCGCGGTCTCGATCCGGCCTGGCGACCCGAGGTGGTGCACGCCCACGACTGGCATGCCGCGCTGGCGCCCGCGTACATGGCCTTCGCGCCTGGCGACGGCCAACCGCGCGCGCGCAGCGTCTACACCGTGCACAACCTGGCCTACCAGGGCCTCTTCGCGCCCTGGCACTTCGACGGCCTGGGCCTGCCCGGCGAGGCCTTCCAGATGAACGGGCTCGAGTACCACGGCCAGGTTTCCTTCATGAAGGCCGGCCTCTACTTTGCCGACCGCCTCACCACCGTGAGCCCGACCTATGCGCAGGAGATCCAGACGCCCGCGCAGGGCTGCGGGCTCGACGGACTGCTGCGCGGGCGCAGCAACGTGCTCACCGGCATCCTGAACGGCGTCGACGCCGCCGTCTGGGACCCGTCGCACGACGCGCTCCTGCCCCACACCTTCGACATCGACCGCATGGCCGGCAAGGCACGCTGCAAGGCCGCGCTGCAACAGGCGCTCGGCCTGGCCGTCGCGCCCGACGCACCGCTCTTCGTGCTGGTCAGCCGGCTCACCGAGCAGAAGGGCCTGCATCTGGTGCTCGAAGGGCTCGATGCGCTGTTGGCCCAGGGTGGCCAGCTGGCACTGCTCGGCAGTGGCGACGGCTGGCTCGAAGAAGCCTTTCGCCAGCGCGCGGCCGCGGCGCCCCAGGCCGTCAGCGCCACCATCGGCTACGACGAGGCTTTCGCGCATCGTCTCTTCGGTGCGGGCGACGTGACCCTGGTGCCGTCGATGTACGAACCCTGCGGCCTCACGCAGATGTACGGCCTTCGCTATGGCGCGCTGCCGCTCGTGCACCGCGTCGGCGGACTCGCCGATACTGTGGTCGACACCACGCTCGAGGACCTGGCCGAGGGCCGCGCCACCGGCTTCGTGTTCGACCACTTCGACCGCGATGCCTTTGAACGCGCCGTGCGCCGCGCCTTGGCGCTGTACCGGCGTCCGGCCGACTGGCAGCGCGTGCGCGCCACCGGCATGCAGCGGCCGAGCGACTGGAATGGCGCGGCACGCGCCTACCTGCAGGTCTACCAGCACGCCGTCGCCTGACGACACCCTTCCACCACCCCAACCTGTGCGAACCCCATGACGATCGAAGACTTTGCCTACGACCATCCCGATCGCGACGTTGCGGCCTTCAAGCGCGCCGTCGCCAACAAGCTGATCTACGCGGTCGGCAAGGACCCCGTGGCCGCCAGCCCCGACGACTGGCTCAACGCCACGGCGCTCGCGGTGCGCGACCAGCTGGTCGAGCGCTGGATGACGACCACGCGCGCCAACTATGCGCAAGACCTCAAGCGCGTCTACTACCTGTCGATGGAATTCCTCATCGGGCGCACCTTCACCAACGCCCTGCTCGCCGTCGACCTCTACAGCACCGTGCAGCAGGCGCTGGCCGACTTCGGCGTCGACATGTCGGCGCTGGCCGAGCGCGAGCCCGACGCCGCGCTGGGCAACGGCGGCCTGGGCCGTCTGGCCGCCTGTTTCCTCGACTCGATGGCCACGCTGGGCGTGCCCGGCATGGGCTACGGCATCCGTTACGAATACGGCATGTTCCGCCAGCAGATCGTCGATGGCCAGCAGGTCGAGACGCCCGACTACTGGCTCACGCGCGGCAACCCCTGGGAGTTCCAGCGGCCCGAGGTGAACTACCGCGTGCGCTTTGGCGGCCACGTGCAAAAGCGCGAAGGCCCACAGGCGCCCTACGGCGCAGCCGACTGGGTCGACACGCACGACGTGCTCGCCGTGGCCTACGACACCATCATCCCCGGCTACGGCACGCAGGCCACCAACACGCTGCGCCTGTGGTCGGCGCGCGCCACCGAGGAGATCGACCTGTCGGCCTTCAACCGTGGCAACTACATGCAGGCGGTCGAAAGCAAGAACCACTCGGAGAACGTGTCGCGCGTGCTCTACCCCGATGACTCCACGCCGTCCGGGCGCGAACTGCGGCTGCACCAGGAATACTTCTTCTGCAGCGCCAGCGTGCAAGACCTGCTGCGCCGCTACCTGCGCAACCACACCAGCTTCGACCAGCTGGCCGACAAGGTCAGCATCCACCTGAACGACACCCATCCGGTGCTGGCCGTGCCCGAGCTGATGCGCCTGCTGCTCGACGAGCACGGCCTGGACTGGGACACCGCCTGGGGCCTCACGCAAAAGGTCTTCAGCTACACCAACCACACGCTCATGCACGAGGCGCTGGAGACCTGGCCCGTGGAGATGATGGGGCGCATCCTGCCGCGCCACCTGCAGATCGTCTACGACATGAACGCCAAGTTCCTGGCCACCGTGACGGAGAAGGCCGGCAACGACGTCGAGCTGCTGCGCAGGCTGTCGCTGGTCGACGAGGCCGGTGGCCGGCGCGTGCGCATGGCCTATGTGGCCGTGCTGGCGAGCCACTCGATCAATGGCGTGTCGGGACTGCATTCGGAGCTCATGAAGCAGTCGATCTTCGCGGACTTCGCGAAGATCTTTCCCGAACGCTTCAACAACAAGACCAACGGCGTGACGCCGCGGCGCTGGCTGGCCCAGGCCAACCCGCCCTTGGCCGCGCTGCTCGACCAGCGCATCGGCCGCGGCTGGCGGCGCGACCTCACGCAGCTCGAAGCGCTGCGCCCGATGGCCCAACAGCCGCCCTTCGTGCGCGCCTTCCGTCACGCCAAGCGCGAGAACAAGCTGCGCCTGGCCAACTGGGTCGAGCAGAACATGGGCGTGGTGATCGACACCGACGCCATGTTCGACGTGCAGGTCAAGCGCATCCACGAATACAAGCGCCAGTTGCTCAACGTGCTGCACGTCATCTCGCGCTACCAGCGCATCGTCGCGGCCCACGAGGCGGGCGAGACGATCGACCTGGTGCCACGCGTGGTGGTGTTCGCCGGCAAGGCGGCGTCGGCGTACCACATGGCCAAACTGGTCATCCGCCTGATCAACGACGTGGCGAGCGTGGTCAACGCCGACGCGCGCGTGGGCAAGCTGCTGAAGGTCGTGTTCCTGCCCAACTACAGCGTGAGCCTGGCCGAGATCATCATGCCGGCGGCCGACCTGAGCGAGCAGATCTCCACGGCCGGCACCGAAGCCTCGGGCACGGGCAACATGAAGTTCGCGCTCAACGGCGCGCTGACCATCGGCACGCTCGACGGCGCCAACGTCGAGATGAAGGACAACGTCGGCGACGACAACATCTTCATCTTCGGCCACACGACGCCCGAGGTGGCCGACATCCGCGCGCATGGCTACGAGCCGCGCCGCTACTACGACGCCAACCCCGAGCTGCAGCGCGTGCTCGACGCGATCCGCGACGGTGCGTTCTCGCCCGGCGAGCCCGCGCGCTACCAGAGCATCTTCGACACGCTGGTGAACTGGGGCGACCAGTACCTGCTGCTGGCCGACTACGACAGCTACGTAGAGACACAGGCCAAGGTGGACACGCTGTACCGCGACAGCGACGCCTGGACGCGCAAGGCCATCCTCAACGTGGCGGGCATGGGCGCGTTCTCGTCGGACCGCACCATCGCGGAGTACGCGCACACGATCTGGAACACCAAGCCCGTGGTGCTGGGCTGACGGCCCCTCCCGGCCTCGCGTGCTGCGACGACGTCAGCGCGTCGTGGCCGGCGCGGGTTCGGTCACGAAGCCGATGCGGCTCAGGCCCGCCTGGTTGGCGATGCCCATGAGCTCGACCACCTTGCCATAGGGCACGGTGCGGTCGGCCCGCAGCTGAACCTCGGTGTCGCGGCTGTCGGCAGCTGCGCTGGCCAGGCGCGTGGCCAGCACGTCGAGGGTCACAGGTTGCTCGTTCAGGAAGACGTCGCCCCTGGCATCGACCACCAGGCTGACGAATCTGGGGCTGGCCACCGGGCGGCCCGCGTCGGTCTGCGGCAGGTCGAGACGGATGGAACTCGCCATCAACGGCGCGGTGATGATGAAGATCACCAGCAGCACCAGCATGACGTCGACCAGGGGCGTCACGTTGATGTCGGCCATCGGCTTCTGGCCGCCCGCCCCTGTCGCGCGCCCACCGTTCGATGCCGAGCTGCCGAGCGAGGTGCGACCGAAGGCCATCGATGTCGCGCCGCTTTCAGGCCTGCACGGGCGCGGCAACCGGCATGGGCCGCGCAGGCGGCAGCGGCGCCGCAGCGGATGGCGACTCGCCGAACAGGCCGAGCAGGTCGTGCGCAAAACCTTCGAGTTCGGCTTCGATGCGGCCGATGACACGCCCGAAGACGTTGTAGGACAGCACGGCAGGGATGGCCACGGCCAGGCCCAGGGCCGTCATGACCAGCGCCTCGCCCACCGGCCCGGCCACCCGGTCGATGGTGAATCCGCCCGCCTGTCCGGCGATGCCCGCCAGCGCCTGGTGGATGCCCCACACCGTGCCCAGCAGCCCGACGAAGGGCGCCGTGGCGCCCACCGTGGCCAGCAGGATCTGTCCGCCCTGGAGCCGTCGCAACGCGCCGTGCAACGCATCGCGCAGCGCACGGGTCAGGCGTTGCGAGCGGTCGCCGGACGTTCCGAGCGTGGTGTTTGCGGTGTCGGCCGCCATGCGCTGCAGCGCGGCCACTGCCGGGCCCACCAACCGCACGCGGTCGAAGGCGATCAGCTTCTGTTCGGCGGCCGCCAGCGAAGGCGACTGCCAGAACGCCGCGATGCTGCGCACCACGTCATGCGTGCCGCCACGCAGCAACCAGGCCTTCCAGAGAATGACGACCCAACTGGCCACCGACATGAGCAGCAGCAACGCCGCCACGCAGCGGCTTACGGCGTCGCCTTGGGTCAGGAGGGCCAAGACGCTCATGGCGGCGAACGGTTAACGCAGGCCCAGCACGTCGAACATGTCGAACAGGCCGGCGCGCTGCGTCGCAAGGAACCTTGCCGCACGCAGGCTGCCCTGTGCGTAGGTGGCGCGGTTGGAAGACTTGTGGGTGATCTCGATGCGCTCGCCGGTGCCCGCGAAGAGCACGGTGTGGTCGCCGACGATGTCGCCACCGCGGATGGCCGAGAATCCGATGGTCGACGGGTCGCGTTCGCCGGTGATGCCCTCGCGGGCATACACGGCGCATTCCTTGAGGTCGCGGCCGAGTGCCTCGGCAATGACCTCGCCCATCTTGAGCGCGGTGCCCGACGGTGCATCGACCTTGTGGCGATGGTGCGCCTCGATGATCTCGATGTCGTAGCCGGTCGACAGTGCCTTGGCCGCCATCTCCAGCAGCTTGAAGGTGACGTTGACGCCCACGCTCATGTTGGGCGCCATGACGATGGCGATGTCGCGAGCGATGTCGGCGATCTCGGCTTTCTGCGCATCGCTGAAGCCGGTGGTGCCGATGACTGCCTGCACGCCCAGCTCGCGGCAGATGGCGAGGTGGGCCAGCGTGCCTTCGGGACGGGTGAAGTCGATCAGCACCTGCGCGTCCTTCAGACCCGTGCGAAGGTCCGACGCGATGCGTACGCCGCTGGCAGCGCCCAGGAAGGCGCCAGCGTCGGTGCCGATGGACTCGGCCTCGGCGCGATCGAGCGCGCCCGCAAGCTGGAAGTCGTTGGCCAGATGAACGGCTTCGACCAGCATGCGACCCATGCGGCCCGAGGCGCCGGCAATCGCCACGCGGCGCAGGGGAGAAGGGGAATTGGAAACGTCAGTCACGCGGGTTCAGCCTGTTGGGAATCGTTCCGGTCGCCCGGCAAGGTACACAGTCGGAAGAAAGTGCATGCCGCCGGTGTTCGGCGGCACGCTTCAACGCTTGGATTCGAGCGGCGGATAGCTGGCGGGCAGCGGCGTGTTGGCCGTCGGGCTCATCGGCGCCGTGGTCTTGCCCGGCGTGAACTTCTTCAGCTGCTCTTCCGATGCCTCCAGCTGCGGCACCTTGCCCAGCCGCTTGCGCGTGTCCAGCGTGGCCACGAAATCCTGCTCGCTGGGCATCGTGTCGCCCTCGTAGCGTTCCAGCAACTCGCCCTTGAAGAACAGCGTCAGCCGCCGCTGCTGCGGCTCCACGCCCTGGCGACGGATGGTGAACACGTAGTCCCAGCGGTCGCTGTGGAACACGTCGGTCAGCAGCGAGGTGCCCAGGATCTCGCGCACCTGCTGGCGCGACATGCCCGCCTTGAGCGCGTCGACCTGCTCCTTGGAGACGAAATTGCCCTGCACCACCTCGACCTTGTAGGGCGTCACGGTGGAAAGCGCATCGCGCGTGCGGTCGGTCATGCTGCCGCAGGCGGTCAGGCCCAGGGCGGCGGCAACGGCGGCGGCGACCAGCGGCCAGGTGGAGGCTCGCGCCCCGCAAATGGCCTTCGAGGACGAGGCCGACGGTAGTGAATTTCTCAAATGATCTCCCTATGAGCTGCAAGGCTCGCTCGGCCTTGGAGGCGCTCCAGGCGAAAACGTTCGACTTTCCACGCTACTTTTCTTTCAGGTGGCGGGCGAGAATGCGGGGACGCTGGCAATGCCGGTGCACGGCTGCGCCTTCATTACGCGAATGTAATCAGCCGGAGCGCCGCGATGCACCGGCTTTGACCTTACGATCGCGCAGCTGCCAAAATCGCTTCGCTTCCCCTTTCCAACCCGCCCATGCCCGCTGCCTTCCTGCCGACCACGACACGCTGGCTGCTGGCGCTGCTGTTGTTCGCGTTGCCCGCCCAGTTCGTCTGGGCGGCTGCCGCGCGCTACTGTGCCCATGAGCGCACGCCCACGTCGTTCCACCTCGGGCATCACGCGCATGAACATCATGCTGCGGCGTCCGACACGGCGCCGGGCGATGGGCCGGACGCCTTGCACGTCGCGGCCGGTGCGCAGGACGGCACGGAATCGACCGCCTCGTCCCACAGCGACTGCAGCTACTGCCACGGCGTGGTCGCGCAGGTTGCCACGCAGGGCGAGCCCCTGGGTGTGGCCCCCGTGCCCAGGGGCTTGATACCGACCGCGACGGCCTTCATCGACGTCGGGCTCCAGGCCAGCATCGAACGCCCCAAATGGACACACGCCCGCTGACCCGGCGCGTGTCCGTCTTCCACCTCATCTCCCTTTCCAGTTGATGCGCTGACGACCGCGCCGGATTCCTTGTCTCGTTCGTACGACTGGAGAATTCGATGTGCAGGTTTTTCAAGCTGCTGGCGCTCGCGCTGGCCGCATTCGCGGGCGCGAGCGCGCTCGCTCAACATGACGGCGGGCCGCCGCCATTGACGCTCGGCCGGGCGATCCGCACCGCGCTCGACACCCACCCGGAAATCTCGGCCGCACGCCGCGAGATCGAGGCCACGCAAGGCGCCCGCATGCAGGCCGGCGTCTTCCAGAACCCGACACTGAGCGCCGAGATCGAGGACGTCCGGCGTGACTCGCGCACCACGACGGTCCTGCTGAGCCAGCCGATCGAGCTGGGCGGCAAGCGGGGCGCCCGCATCGAAGCCGCCGAACGCGCCGTCGCGGTGGCGCAGGCGCAACTGGAAGCCCGTCAGACCGAGCTGCAGGCCAACGTAACTGCCGCATTCTTCGCGGCGCTGATCGCCCAGGAACGCGTGCAGCTCGCGCAGGGGTCGCTCGACCTGGCCGCCAAGGGCAGCCTGGCGGCCAACCACCGGGTGCGCGCCGGCAAGGTCTCGCCGATCGAGGAAACCAAGGCCCAGGTCGCCGAGGCCGGCGTGCGGCTCGAATGGTTGCAGGCGCAGGGCGAGTTGCAGACTGGCCTGCAGCAACTGCGTGCGTTGCTGGGCCGCCCGCCGGCCTTCCAGGCACTGGACGGCGATGCGATGACGCTGCCGCCCCCCCGTTCGGCAGAGGCCGTGGAACAGCGCCTTGCCGACGCACCCGCGCTTCGGCAGGCGCGGCTGGAGGCGCAACGGTTCGCTGCATTGGCTGCGCTGGAACAGGCCCGCCGCATGCCCGACCTCACGCTGACGGCGGGTGCGATGCGCGATCGCGAGGCCGGCCGCAACCAGGCGGTCATCGGCATCTCGGTACCGCTGCCGATCTTCGACACCAACCGCGGCAACATCGTCGAAGCCTTGCGCCGCCAGGACAAGGCGGAGGACGACCTGCTCGCCGTCGAACTGCGCCTGCGCGCCGAAGCCGGTGCCGCTCGGCAGCGCCACGTCACGGCACGCGCCGAAGTCGACGTACTGCAGCGGGACATCCTTCCGGGCGCCCGCGCCGCCTTCGACGCTGCGACCAAGGGCTTCGAGCTGGGCAAGTTCGCCTACCTCGACGTCCTCGATGCGCAACGCACGCTGCTGCAGGCACGGTCGCAGCACCTGCGGGCGCTGGCCGAAGCCCATCGCGCGGCCACCGACCTGGACCGCCTTCTGGGCCCGTCCAGCGTCGCCGCCGTCGTCACCTCTCCTTAAGGACCTTTCATGGCCAATCCGACATCCACGCCGGCCGGCAAGCCCGGCCGCAAGCAACTCATCGTCATCGTCTGCCTGATCGCGCTGGGCGCGATGGCAGGCGCGTTCATCCTGCGCAGCGGGTCTGCGCCGAAGACCGCAGACGCTCATGCCGACCACGGCGCCGAAGGCGGCGACCACGCCAAGGAAGGCAAGGACGACGGTCACGGTCACGCCGAAGGCGGCGCTGGCCACGAAGAAGAAGAACAGGAGGCCAAGGGGCCGAACGGCGGCCAGCGCTTCACCGAAGGCGACTTCGGCCTCGAACTGCTGCTCGTCGAAGAAGGCGGGCAGCCGCGCTTCAAGGCCTGGGTCTACGACAAGGACCGGCCGGCGCCGCTCGCCGGCACCCAGGTCACGGTCTCGCTGGCGCGCCCCGACGGCACGCAGGAAGATATCCGGCTCACGCCCAGGGGCGATGCGCTGCAAAGCGAGCAGGTCGTCGCGGAGCCGCACATCTTCGAGGCCACCGTGGCGGTGCAGACGCCCAAGGAGCCTTTCCTGTTCACCTACGTCGCGCAGGAGGGCAAGATCGCGATGACCGATGCGCAGGTCAAGGCCGCGAGCATCACGCTCGACACCAGCGGGCCCGCGGTGATCCGCAGCGCGCTGCAGTTTCCTGGCGAGATCCGCTTCAACGAAGACCGCACGGCGCACATCGTGCCGCGTGCCGCTGGCGTGGTCGAAAGCGTGAGCGCCAACCTGGGCGCACAGGTGCGGCGCGGCAACGTGCTGGCGGTCGTCTCGAGTGCGGCCGTGTCCGAACTGCGGGCCGAACTGCAGGGCGCGCAGCGCCGCCGTGAACTGGCGCAAGCCACCTACGAGCGCGAAAGGCAGCTCTGGGAACAGAAGATCTCGCCCGAGCAGGACGTGCAGCAGGCCCGCCAGGCGCTGCGCGAGACCGACATATCGGTGGCCAACGCCACGCAGAAACTGCGCACCCTCGGCGCCGCGGCCGGCAGTCCGTCGCTGGGCCGCTTCGAGCTGCGCGCGCCCTTCGACGGCATGGTGGTCGAAAAGCACATCGCGCTCGGCGAAGCGGTCAAGGAAGACGCGAACGTGTTCACGCTGTCCGACCTGTCGAGCGTGTGGGCCGAGATGAGCATCGCGGCGGCCGACCTGTCGCAGGTGCGCGTCGGTGAACGCGTGGTGGTGCGTACCAGCGCGTCCGACATGACGGCCAACGGCACCATCGCCTTCGTCGGCTCGCTGATCGGCGAGCAGACCCGCACGGCGCGAGCGCGCGTGGTGCTGGCCAACCCGCAGGGCGCCTGGCGCCCGGGCCTGTTCGTCACGGTCGAGGTGGTGGCCAGCGAGACCAGCGCACCGGTCACGGTGGCTTCATCGGCCGTGCAGACGGTCAACGACAAGCCCGCCATCTTCCTGAAGGTCGACGGTGGCTTCGTGGCGCAGCCAGTGACGCTCGGGCGCTCCGACGGCAAGCGCGTGGAGGTGGTCAGCGGCCTGAAGCCGGGCGCGCGCCATGCCGCCGCAGGCAGCTTCGTCATCAAGTCGGAGCAGGGCAAGAGCGCTGCGACGCACACGCACTGAGGCGGGCGCACGCATGTTCGAACGCATCATCCAATTCGCCATCTCGCAACGGTGGCTGGTCATGCTGGCCGTGCTGGCCATGGCCGGGCTGGGCATCTACAACTACCAGAAGCTGCCCATCGACGCCGTGCCGGACATCACCAATGTCCAGGTCCAGATCAACACCGGCGCGCCGGGCTACTCGCCGCTGGAAACCGAGCAGCGCGTCACCTTCCCGATCGAGACGGTGATGGCCGGCCTGCCCGGCCTGCTGCAGACGCGCTCGCTGTCGCGCTACGGGCTGTCGCAGGTCACGGTCGTCTTCAAGGACGGCACCGACGTGTACTTTGCGCGCCAGCTGGTCAACGAACGGCTGCAGTCGGCCCGCAGCGGGCTGCCCGCGGGCATCGATCCCGTGGTCGGGCCGATTTCCACCGGCCTGGGCGAGATCTACCTCTGGACGGTCGAGGCCAAGGACGGCGCCACCAAGCCCGATGGCTCGCCGTACACGTCGACGGACCTGCGCGAGATCCAGGACTGGATCATCAAGCCACAGTTGCGCAACGTGAGCGGCGTGACCGAGATCAACTCGATCGGTGGCTACGAGAAGCAATACCAGGTCGCACCCGACCCCGAGAAGCTGTCGGCCTACGGGCTGTCGATGGCCGACGTGGTGAGGGCGCTCGAGCGCAACAACACGAACGTGGGCGCCGGCTACATCGAGCGCAGCGGCGAGCAGTACCTCATCCGCGCGCCTGGCCAGGCACGCGGGATGGACGACCTGCGCAACGTGATCCTGGCGCACAGCGGCGGGACCCCGGTGCGCGTGCGCGACGTCGCCACGGTGGGCATCGGCCAGGAACTGCGCACCGGCGCGGCCACCGACAACGGCCGCGAGGTGGTGCTCGGCACGGTGATCATGCTGATCGGCGAGAACAGCCGCATCGTCTCGCAGGCGGTGGCAGCCAAGATGCAGGAGATCAACCGCACGCTGCCCGAAGGCGTGGAGGCCATCACGGTGTACGACCGCACGGTGCTGGTCGACAAGGCCATCGCCACCGTCAAGAAGAACCTGCTGGAAGGCGCGGTGCTGGTGATCGTGGTGCTGTTCCTGTTCCTGGGCAACCTGCGCGCCGCGCTGATCACGGCGCTGGTGATTCCGCTGTCGATGCTCTTCACCTTCACGGGCATGGTCAACCAGAAGGTGAGCGCCAACCTCATGAGCCTGGGGGCACTGGACTTCGGGATCATCGTGGACGGTGCAGTGGTGATCGTGGAGAACTGCGTGCGGCGCCTGGCCCATGCGCAGGCGCATGCGGGCCGGCCGCTGACGCGCAAGGAACGCTTCCACGAAGTCTTCGCGGCGTCGCAGGAAGCGCGGCGCGCCCTGCTGTTCGGCCAGCTCATCATCATGATCGTGTACCTGCCCATCTTCGCGCTCACCGGCGTCGAGGGAAAGATGTTCCATCCGATGGCGCTCACGGTCGTGATCGCCCTGCTGGGCGCGATGATCCTGTCGGTCACCTTCATCCCGGCGGCGGTCGCGCTGTTCATCGGCGACAAGGTCTCGGAAAAGGAAAACCGCCTGATGGGCTGGGCCAAGCGGGCCTATGCGCCGATGCTCGAGCGTGCGTTGGCTGCCAAGGCCGTGGTGGTGACCATCGCGGTGATCGCGGTCGTGCTGTCGGGCCTCCTGGCCACCCGGCTGGGCAGCGAGTTCATCCCCAACCTCAACGAGGGCGACTTCGCCGTGCAGGCGCTGCGCATTCCGGGCACCAGCCTGAGCCAGTCGGTGCAGATGCAGCAGCAGCTCGAGCGCACGCTGAAGGCGAAGTTTCCGGAGATCGAACGCGTGTTCGCGCGCACGGGCACGGCCGAGATCGCGTCCGACCCGATGCCCCCCAACATCTCCGATGCCTACGTGATGCTCAAGCCCGAGGGCGACTGGCCCACGCCGCGGCGGTCGCGCCAGGCACTGATGGAAGCGGTGCAGGCCGAGGTCGCGAAGATTCCGGGCAACAACTACGAGTTCTCGCAGCCCATCCAGCTGCGTTTCAACGAGCTCGTGTCCGGCGTGCGGGCCGACGTGGCGGTGAAGGTGTTCGGCGACAACATGGACGTGCTGAACACCACGGCGGCCGACATCGAGCGCGTGTTGAAGTCGATTCCCGGCGCCGCCGAAGTGAACGTCGAGCAGACCACCGGCCTGCCGATGCTGACCGTGAACATCGACCGCGAGAAGACGACGCGTTACGGCGTCAACATCGCGGACGTGCAGGACACGATCGCCACGGCGCTGGGCGGGCGCGAGGCCGGCACGCTGTTCGAAGGCGACCGCCGCTTCGACATCGTCGTGCGCCTGCCCGAGCCGCTGCGCAGCGACATGGACGCCATCCGGCGCCTGCCGATTCCGCTGCCCGCGGGCAGTGGCGGCGGTGGGGGCACGCGCGTGAACTTCATTCCGTTGTCGGAACTCGCAACGCTGGAACTCGCACCCGGCCCGAACCAGGTCAGCCGCGAAGACGGCAAGCGGCGCATCGTCGTGAGCGCCAATGTGCGCGGGCGCGACCTGGGCTCCTTCGTCACCGAGGCCAGCGAATCCCTGGCGCGACAGGTCAAGGTGCCGACGGGTTACTGGACCACCTGGGGCGGGCAGTACCAAAACCTGCAGTCGGCCACGCAACGCCTGCAGATCGTGGTGCCGGTCGCCCTGCTGCTGGTGTTCACGCTGCTGTTCGCGATGTTCGGCAACCTGAAGGACGGGCTCATCGTCTTCACCGGCATCCCCTTTGCGCTCACCGGCGGCATCCTGGCGCTGTGGCTGCGCGACATCCCGCTGTCGATCACCGCGGCCGTCGGCTTCATCGCGCTGTCGGGCGTGGCGGTGCTCAACGGGCTGGTGATGATCTCGTTCATCCGCAACCTGCGCGAACGCGGCGCCAAGCTGGACGACGCCATCAGGGAAGGCGCCTTGACGCGACTGCGGCCGGTGCTGATGACCGCGCTGGTGGCGTCGCTCGGCTTCGTGCCCATGGCCATCGCCACGGGCACCGGTGCCGAGGTGCAGCGTCCGCTGGCCACCGTGGTGATCGGCGGCATCCTGTCGTCGACCGCGCTCACGCTGCTGGTGCTGCCGGTGCTCTACCGGCTGGCGCATCGCCGCAGAGAGGAGGAGGAGCAGGACGAACCACCGCATCGACGAGAGCACCCTTCCATTTGATCCACCCACCATTCATTCACTCGGAGCACCACAGCATGAAACTTTCTGCACTTCTTCTCGTCGGCACCGCCCTGTTCGCCGGCGCCGGCCTCGCATCTGCCGCAGGCGAACCCAAGGACCATGCGCACGAAGCCAAGGCCCAGCACGGCGGCGTCGTGTCGGTCGTGAAGGACGTCAACTACGAACTGGTGGCCAGCGCCAGCGAACTCCGCCTGTACGTGAGCGACCACGGCAAGCCTGCAGAGCTCACCGGCGCCAAGGCCAGGCTCACGATGCTGTCGGGCAGCAAGAAGGAAGAGGCGACCCTGGCGCCCGCTGGCGGCGCGCTGCAGGCCAAGGGCAGCTATGCCGTGGCCGCTGGCACCAAGGTGGTCGCGCAGGTCGCGCTGCAGGGGAAACCGGCGCAGTCGGTGCGGTTCACGCTGAAGTAGGCGGCATCGACTTCAGGGCCTAGCGTCGTAGCGCATGCCGTCGGCCCAGGCCTCGGCCATCTGCGCTCGCAGGCCAGGCGGCACGCGATCGTCGCCTTTCGCGTCGTCCAGCGTTTGCTGCATGGCCTCGGCGATGGTGGCCACGACGCGTGCCGGTTGACTGACGCCGCACACGCGGCGGCCGAAGTCCAGCAGCTCGTCGGTCGTTGGATAGGCCCGGGTCGGGTGCCTGCCGGCAAAGAGCTTGAGCGCCAGCGTGCGGTCCTCCAGCTCGGGTCCACCCCGGTACTGCGTGTACCGGTAGATGGAGGTCGTCACCACATCGAACATGGGCGCCAGCCACGGCTCGGAGGCCGATCGATAGAGCACCCCGAAGTTCTTCAGATGCGCATCGCCGTTGCGGACCATGATGGAAAAGGCGACCTGTTCGAAGAAGCGGTGCAGGTTCTCGCTGTGCATCTGCAGCTGGCGCAGCAGTTCGGCGATGCGCTGGTAGCTGCCCTGGTACTTGCGGTCCGACAGGACGTCGCGAACGCGCAGGCCCGCCAGGGCTGCGATGTCCTCGAAGCCGAGTCGCTCGGTACGGCCGTCGTCTTTCTCCACCAGGTCGAAGCGGTCCAGCACCAGCAGCTGGCCATCGTCGGACAAGGCGAATGGCGGCACGTCGATGCCGGCACGCTGCGCAGCGCTCAGGCACAGGTACTCGTTGGCGGCCAGGCCCGGATAAGCGGCACCGGCCGCCTTGACGATGAGCGAAGGAATCGGAATGGGAACCGTGGAGCGGTCCGGCACCATGATCTTGGGCTGCATGCCCGCAATGCCGGCGCCCGTGCTCAGGTAGGCAGCGACCAGGTCGTTGAAGACTTCGGGCGTATAGCGGGTGCCGAGCAATTCGGCCTTACTCATGGGTCGCGGTGTTGCCACGGTCTGCTGCCCCGGCAGGCCGTAGCCCAGCCGTCCGATGCCGTTGCGCCCGATCAGCGCGAGCATGTGCATCGGTGTCACCGGCTGCTTGGGAAACAGTTCACGGATCTTCAGAAACAGGTCGCCTTCGGGCAGGTTCTGGTCCATGGGCGCGAACAGATCGCCGTCCTGCCAGGTCAGGCGGTCGCGCGGCGACATGAGCAACGCAGCGGCTGGCTGCGAAGGATCGGCATCCAGATAGCGAAACTCGTAGGTCGATGTCTTGAGAAGTTGGCCCGCATCGGCGGCGTCACCAATGGACACCGACAGCGCGCGGATCATTTCAGGAAGCATCGTCGTCTTCCAGGAAACGTCGTGCGACCTCCTGTGCTGTCGGCAGGCCCACGCGCTCGATACGCAGTGCAAGCCCCAGCGCGCCCAGCACCGCCATGAGCGACGACACCGTGGCGTCTTCGCCCGCTTCCAGCCTGTAGACGACTTCGCGCACCTTGCCTGCCCGGGTGGCCAGTTCGGACTTGCTCAGGCCTTGCGCCTCGCGCTGTTGACGGAGTTGTTCGCCGAGTTCGTCTGAAAGGCGAATAGTGTCGTTCATGACTTGCAATTTACCTGCTACAAGGCGATTTTGCAAGCCATGACTGGCATTTCCAACTTCAAGCGTTGGATGACCAAAAAGGCGCAGTATGCAAGTTATGTCTTGCAAAACGATGCCTTATGCCGATCGTGCAAGCTATGGCTTGCACAAACCGGTGAAGCGGCACGAGACCGAAGTCGCGCACCGGTCGGGTGGCCAGGTTCAAGCGGGCGCCATGCGCACTGCGAGGGCGCCAGCGCGTCGCATGGCGTCGAGGCCCGCATCGAGTCTGCCCAGACGTACCAACCCGCTCGAAAACTCGAAGTCCTCATGGAAGATCGCGAGATTGCCCCACGGTGCGTAGTAAGCAATGTCGCCAGCGGCCGGCTGGCAGCCCATCGGCGCACCGCGCATCGAGACCGCACGCGGCAGGTCCGCGATCTTCTCGGTCTGCGCGTAGTCCTTCAGTACAAGCTCGAGCGGCAGCAAGGCCGCGAAATCGCGCGCGCTTTCGTGATCGTCGAGCGTTCCTGTCGCGACGACTGCGCCCTGCGAGGTGATCTCGATCTTCACGGCCGCCACCGGTCTGCCATCACCGTCACAACAATTTCTCCGGCGTGATCGGCAGGTCGCGCACGCGCTTGCCGGTGGCATGGAAGACCGCATTGGCGATGGCGGCGGGAATGCCGACCATGCCGAGCTCGCCCATGCCCTTGACGCCCAGCGGGTTGACGATGGTGTCGTCTTCCTCGACGAAGATCGTCTCGATCGAATGGATGTCGGCGTTGACCGGCACGTGGTAGTGCTGCAGGTTGGCGTTCATGATGCGGCCGTAGCGGTGATCGACCTCGGTCGCTTCCTCCAGCGCCATGCCGATGCCCCACACCACGCCGCCGATCTCCTGGCTGTGCGAAGCCAGCGGGTTGAGGATTTTCCCGCACGCCGTCACCTCGATCACCCGGGTGACCTTGATCGTGCCCAGGTCTGGATCGACCTTCACCTCGACGAACTGGGCGCCGTGGCCCAGCGTCGCGTACTTCGCGCGCTCCGGCGACGGCGTCGAGTCGAAGGTCTCGGCGATCTCGCTGGTGCCGGTGCGACGCATGAGCTCGGCGATGTCGATCGATCGTGACGGATCGCCCTTCGCGCGCAGACGGCCATCGAGCATCTCCACGTCCGCCACGGTCGCGCCTTTCAGCGGCGACGCGGCATCCCGGTTTGCCAGGTCCAGGAGCCTCGCGACGACGGCCAGCGCCGCGCCGCGCACTGCCGACCCCACGCTGGACGTGGTCCATGAGCCGCCTTGCGCGGGCGCCTTGGGCTGGCGCGTGTCGCCCAGTTCGAAGTGCACCTGGTCCAGC
>Ga0247813_10000124_pt1 | contig 96026 bp, 75 predicted proteins | sample UWRJL169409C1_FD_180719 | JGI IMG/M metagenome (GOLD analysis project Ga0247813, IMG submission 180719) | Plant litter microbial communities from Arlington Agricultural Research Station in Wisconsin, United States - UWRJ-L169-409C-1 | ecosystem: Environmental > Terrestrial > Plant litter >...
CGACCTGATGCGCGAGACCGTGGCGCGGCCGGCGCGGCTGGTGGACGTGACCGGCTTGTCCGACGCGATCACCGAAACGGCGGACGGCGGGCTGCTGGTCGGCGCGGCCGTTCGCAATACCGCGCTGGCCGAGCACCACGCGGTGCGGACGCGCTACCCGGTGCTGTCGCGCGCGATCCTGGCGGGCGCCTCGGGGCAGATCCGCAACATGGCGACCGTGGGCGGCAATCTCCTACAGCGTACGCGGTGCACCTATTTCTACGATACGGACGGATCGCGCTGCAACAAGCGCACGCCCGGCACGGGGTGCGACGCCCGCGAGGGCTTCAACCGCATCCATGCCATCCTGGGTGCATCTGATGCCTGTGTGGCGACGCATCCGTCCGACATGTGCGTTGCGCTGACCGCGCTCGAGGCGACCGTGCATATCGAGGGACGTGACGGCGGGCGCACGGTCGCGTTTGGCGACCTCCACCGCTTGCCCGGCGACCGGCCGGACCTCGACACGGTGCTGGCACCAGGCGAGCTCATCACGGCGATCGCGTTGCCGCCGCTCGGCTTCGCGGCCAACTCTACCTATCGCAAGGTGCGTGACCGGGCGAGCTACGCCTTTGCGCTGATCTCAGTCGCCGCCGCGGTGGAGATGGACGGCGACCGGATCGGCGACGTCCGGATCGCGTTCGGTGGCGTCGCGCACAAGCCCTGGCGCGCTACCAAGGCGGAGGCCGCTCTGCGCGGCAAGCCTGCTACCGAAGCCGCATTCGGCGCGGCCGCGGCCGCGGAGTTCGCCGACGCGCGGCCGCTTCGCGACAATGCGTTCAAGCCGAAACTGGCAGCGCGGACCCTGGCTGCGGTGTTGGCCGAGCTGGCGAAGGGAGACGTGGCATGAGCATCGTCGAAACCGCAAAGCAGGCGGCACAGGGTTTGATCCAGGGGGCAATGGAGAAGCTCGTGCCGCTGGCGCCCGACAGCTGGATTCCCGGTGGCCGTCCCGACCCGCTGATCGCGCGCAAGCATGGCCTGATCGGCACGCCCGTGTCCCGGCTCGATGGCGCGCTGAAGGTCAAGGGCGCGGCGACCTTCTCGGCGGAATTCCGCTTCGACGACATGGTGTATGCGGCGCTCGCCTATGCGGCGATTCCGCGCGGGCGGATCACGGCGGTCGACAGCACGGCCGCGGATGTAGCGCCGGGTGTCGTGCTGGTGATGACCCACCTCAACGCGCCGCGGATGAACAAGCCGGGCGTGTTCGGCTCGTCGCCGACCGCAGTGGGCCCTGCCGACCTGCCGATCCTGCAGGACGACCGGATTCACTGGAACGGCCAGCCGATCGCCTGCGTCCTCGCCGAGACCCAGGAACAGGCCGACCATGCCGCGTCGCTGCTCAGCTTCACCTATGACGCGGAGCCGTCGACGACCAGCCTGGCGGGCGCGAAGGCCAACGGCATCGAACAGGGCCTGTTCATGGGCCAGCCGCTGCTCAACGAGATCGGCGATGCCAAAGCGGCGCTCGCCACCGCCCCACACGTCGTCGATCAGGTCTATCGCACGCCGCGCCACAACCACAATGCGATCGAACCGCATGCCGCGACGATCGCCTGGGTCGATGGCGAACTCGTGATCCACGACGCAAGCCAGATGGTCACCGCCCAGGCGCAGACGATCGGCGAGGTCTTCGATCTCGATCTCGCCCAGGTTCATCTGACCTCACCGTATGTCGGCGGCGGCTTCGGCAGCAAGGGCCTGTGGGACCACCAGATCATCGGCGCCGCCGCCGCGAAGCTGGCGCAGCGACCGGTGCGCATCACCCTGTCGCGCGAGGGCGTGTACCGCGTTGTCGGCGGGCGATCCCTGACCGAGCAGCGCGTCGCGATCGGCGCGACCGTAGATGGCACCTTCGACGCGCTCATCCATACCGGCCTGTCGGTAATGACCCCGCACAACAACATGCCCGAACCGTTCATCCTGGGCACGCGCGCGGCCTATGCGTGCCCCAACATCACCCTGCAGGTCGAGATCGCCAGGATGAACATGCTGGCGAACACCTTCATGCGCGCGCCGGGTGAGGCGGTCGGCACCTTCGCGCTGGAATGCGCGATCGACGAACTGGCCGTCGATCTCCGCATGGATCCGGTCGAGCTGCGTATCCGCAACGAGCCGGACAAGGATCCGACATCGGGCCTCAGCTTCTCTTCGCGGCACATCGTCGATGCATGGCGCTCCGGCGCCGAGCAGTTCGGCTGGGCGGATCGTCCCGCGGTGCCGGGCGAACGCCGGGACGGCGAGTGGCAGATCGGCATGGGCTGCGCGACCGGCACCTATCCCTATTACCGGATGCCCGGCGCCCAGGCGCGCATCACCCTCGCCCGTGACGGCGACACGGTGCGCGCGAAGATCGAGGTCGCAGCCGCCGAGATGGGCATGGGGACGTCGACCACCACCGCGATCGTCGCGGCAGAGCGACTGGCTCTGCCGATGGACCGGATCGAAGTCGGTTATGGCGACGCATCGATCCCGGGCGCGATCATGGCAGGTGGGTCGCAGCAGACCGCAGCGATCGGTGCCGCCGTCATCGCCGCACAGAACGCGCTGGTCACCGAACTTCTAAAACTCGCCGGCAACGATTCGCCCCTCGCCGGGCTGTCGGCGGACGAGGTGGGCAGCGAGAACGGAGGCCTCGCCAAGCGCGACGATCCTGCGCGGCGGGAAAGCTATGCTTCGATCCTGGCGCGCGCGCAGCGCGACAGTGTCACCGTCACGGAGGCGGCGTCCCCGCCCCTCGAACTAATGCACTGGTCGATGCATTCGCACAGCGCGATCTTCTGCGAAGTGCATGTCAACGCCGTCACGGGCGAGATACGGGTCAGCCGCATTCTCGGATCGTTCGATTGCGGTCGCATCCTCAATCCCAAGACGGCGAAGAGCCAGTTTCGCGGTGGCATCATCATGGGGCTTGGCATGGCGCTCATGGAAGAGACACAGTTCGACGAACGCAGTGGCCGAATCATGAACCCCAGCCTCGCCGAATATCATGTGCCCGTGCATCTCGACGTGCCGGAAATCGACGTGATCTGGACCGATATCGCGGACCCTCACACACCAATGGGTGCCCACGGTATCGGCGAGATCGGCATCACCGGCGTAGCGGCGGCCGTAGCCAATGCTGTCTACAACGCAACCGGCAAGCGCGTGCGCGATCTGCCAATCACTCTCGATAAGCTGATGTAGGTCGTTGGTTCGAGAGAGCGCGCTGCTTGACCCCCTTCCGGCCGCACAGAGGCCGCCAGGCGCCGCCCGAAACCGACCGCTCGTTCAGCATCATCGACGCCTGATCAACCACATTTCCAAACCGGCGGTTTACTGCGCATGCGGATACTCAATTGACCGATCTGGGCCGATGGAGATGATCGATGGGTCACTCGTCAATGGACCCCGCCTTTCACGAACTTCGGCCTTGGAACGAAGGCCGGCTGATTGGTGCGAAGCGGGCGCTGAAACAGCAACAGGTCTGGGCCATTCGCTTCTGGCTCGACCAGCAGAGGCGACTGCGCGACCGTGCGCTGTTCGACTTCGCCATCGACAGCAAGCTCCGCGGCTGTGACGTGGTCAGGGTGCGGATCGGCGATGTAGTTTCCGGCGGACGCGTCCGTGACCGCGCCGTAGTGGTTCAGCAGAAAACCAAACGACCGGTTCAGTTCGAGATTATGGACACGGCGCGAAAGACGATGCGGGCATGGTTGGAGCGACGTGGGGGGACACTGAACGACTTCGTTTTCCCGAGCCGCAACGACTACATGGACCACATGAGCACGCGGCAATATGCCCGCCTTGTGCGCGAGTGGGTGGTCGGCATTGGTCTTCCGGCGCAGGATTATGGGACGCACTCGCTACGGCGCACGAAAGCATCGATCATCTACAAGGCGACTGGCAACCTCCGTGCCGTTCAGATCCTTCTCGGCCATGCCAAGATCGACAGCACAGTGCGCTACTTGGGCGTTGACGTGGAGGACGCTTTGGAATTGGCCGAACGCACCGAGGTCTGAGCGGACCCAGTTGCGGACGCTTGCAGTTGCTAGGCCCGTACCCAAAAGCGGACGTCCGTTAATGTCACCCAATCGCGTCCGTCGATACGTAAATTTTGGCGTAGGAAGCATCAATCGGGAAGTTGCAGAATGGCGCGTCGAGGCTTGGATTTGCAGGCTGTCACTCGGATCACCGCATGGTGGCCGAGGGCGCTTGATCCACAATTTGCCGCAAATGACCGTATCCGAGCCGGCTTAGCTGGGACGAACAATCTCATCGACTCGGCAAACGCCCGCTTCCCACGAACGCTACTTCCCTCGTATTGAAGCGCCCATGAGCGAGATTACGACCGCCGACAGCGTACGCTTCCACCGTCCGAGATCAATATCCGGCGTCGAGCTGGTCTCGGTTTGCTACCGCAACCGGAGCTTCCCCGAACACAGCCACGCCGAGTATGTTTTCGGAGCGGTCATGACAGGCGCCGAGACACTGACTGTTGCGGGGCGAGCGCACCGGGTCGACGCAGGTAGCGTTCTGCGGCTACACCCCGACGAAGCGCACGCCAATGCGACCATCGGCCCGGATGCCCTACGGTACCATGTCCTCTACCTTCGCGAGGATGTCCTCCGCCCCTATGCCGACCGAGACAGCGTGGTGCTTTGCTTCCCAACGTCGGTTTCTGGCGACGCTACCCTTTTCCAGGCCGTCTGCGTAGCCCACGCCTCACTTAGCAGCAACGCGGCCGGACGACTGGAGCAGGAGAGTGCGCTCGGTGCGCTCGTTCAGGCATGTATCAGCGAGACGCCTGGTGCTTGGAGTACGACCGGCTTATCGCCTGCCCGCCCAAACCGGATCGAAGATGCGAAGGCATACATCAACGCGAACTACGCCGAAGGTTTCGGTCTGCAAGAACTCGCTCGGTTGACCGGCCTTAGCATCTTCCACTTTACACGCTGCTTCAAGAAGGCGGTCGGACTTAGCCCTCTTGCCTACCGCAACCAACGTCGAGTCCACGAAGCGCGCGCACGTCTGCTCGACGGCCAACCGATTTCACAGGTTGCGCTCGATGTCGGATATGCGGACCAAAGCCACCTTACCCGCCAGTTCCAACGTATCGTAGGGTCCTCGCCACGCCGCTATGCACAGCAATAACGTTCAATCCTACAGCGGCCGCTATTGTTAGCGAGCGGGCTCCACCAGGAGGCCCGACCCATGCACGCCACCCCGACCCGCCGCTCGCTACTCAAGACAGGCGTCGGCATCCTCGCCGCCCAGACGTTGTCATTCCGCGCCGGGGCGGCCGAGCCGCCGCATGACGTGACTTATGCCGAGGACTTCGACGAGCTGTGGCGCACACTGGCCGAGCGCTACTGCTACTTCGGCGAGAAGCGAACCGACTGGACCGCGGTGCGTGCACTATACCGTCCGCAAGCGCTCGCGGCGGCCTCACACGATGACTTCGCCGCTATCGTCGATCGCGTACTTGCTGAATTGTATGATGCGCACACCCACCGGGGCAACGTGGTCGATGGCGCCCCCCGGCTGCCGTACTACGACCTTTGGGTAGAGCCCGGATCAGCCGGTGACGCGATCGTCACCAGCGTACGGGACGGGTCGGCTGCAGCAGATGCAGGGATTGTTGCTGGTGATACGATCATCAATGTAGATAACGTACCAGTTGCCAAGCGGGCCGCGGCGGCAATGCCGCGCTGCCTCAGCCGCCCTGATCCGGCCGCCACGGCCTACGCGCTCAACGTTGCGGTGTCCGGCCGGCGTGGCCAGTTACGTCGCATCACGCTGAGCAGCGCCGAGCGCGGCGAACGTTCGATACTTCTGCCACTGAAGATCGCTCCCCAACTTCCAGACGTCGAGAGCCAGTTGCTTCCGGGGGGCTATGGCTGCATCGTCATACGCAGCTTTGCCGATCAGGCCGTGATCGGGGCATTCGACGCCGCTCTGCTCAGGTTCCGGGAAGCGCCGGGTTTGATCATCGACGTGCGGCAGAATGGTGGAGGCGATACTGCGGTAGCCCGGCCAATCATGGGCCGCTTTATCACGGATCAGAAGCCGTACGCGCGCATGCGCCGACGCGACGGTGACCATCTCAGCGATCCATGGACCGAGGTCGTCAATCCGCGCGGCCCCTTCTCCTATACCGGGCCTGTCGTCGTGCTCACGACGCGGTGGAGTGCCAGCATGGCCGAGGGTTTCCCGATGGGAATGCGCGGGATCGGACGTGCCTCAATCGTCGGGACGCCGATGATGCGGCTTGGCGCGGGTGTGTTCCCGCTGCACCTCGACCGCACAGACATTCAGCTGCAATACTCCGCAGAGCCAGTGTATGATGTGCATGATCGCGCGCGCTCGCTTCTCCAGCCCGATGTCACCGTCTCTCCCACCAACGACATCGTCGCCGCCGGGATACTTACGCTCGATGCCAAGCGTAGAGCCGCTTCGTAAGCCGCTGCGCGGTGAAGCCGGTTCTCTTCCCGACGTTCAAGCCCCTTCCCGTTTCACACTGCGGCTGACTGTTCAACTCTCGCTCTCGAGCGATCGGCAGTCCCGCCAATCGCTACATGCCGCTAACGGGTGACACGCACAGGACGCTTTCGAGCGACAATTGGCGACGTCCAGCGCTATGGTCGCGCTTGAACCAACGACTGGATGCCGGATGCCCGCCAATACCGTTTCCGTGCTCGCCTTGGCGGCGCTAGCGCTCGCACCTCTAGCTGGAAGCCTGCAGGTTGACGCAGCGCAGTCGGCGCCAACGACCGCTCGGGCCGCTGCTTCGGCGAGCCTGGTCGGCAAACCGCAATGCGTTACTTTTACCTGGCTGCCGAATGAGAAGGGCTCAGCGCGTGGCGGGATCAGCATCCCCGTCCGGCTGAACGGCAGGACCATGTCGCTGCAACTCGATACCGGCGCCAATGTCACCATGCTCTATGGCCAGTTTCCCGTCAAAGCGGGTTGGGTGAGCAAGGGCGCCGAGGCGTTCCGGGCGCGATCGTTCATCATGGCCGGTACGACGATCGACCGACCAAAAATCTACGTGAACGCCGAAATTGATGAAGATCCGACGCTGCGCGGAACGCTCGGGCTTCCGGCGCTGCTCGGCAGGGTCGCCGTGATCGACTACCCGGCCAAGCGCTTCTGCCTGTTTGCGGAAGCAGACGTACCGGCGCCTTTCAAGACGGCCGATTTCGTTCGGGCGATACTACGCAATGCGAAGTTTCATGTACCGATTAGCTCGGGCCCTTTCAAAAGCGACACAGTCGTATTCGACACTGGATCCAGTGAGATGCCGCTTCACGTTGACCTGGCTGCCTGGAAGGTCATCACCGGGCGCGCCAGCACGGAAAGAGCACCGACCTCGCTTCAGGGAACGGCATGGGGCAAGCCGTTCACCCTGACCGGCGCCCCGGCGCTGTTGCCCGTCAAACTCGGCGGGACCATACTCGGTAAAGTCAATGTGTTCACGAACCCAGCGGCTCCCGATAGCTTCTCGGACTGGCCGGTCCCCACCGACGGAGTCCTCGGCAACGCGCCGTTCTGGGATGGCATCGTAATTCTTGATCTAACCGCCAACGTCAGGTTCGGCATAATACGTTAGTCGGGCAGACAGCTCGCACTACGCTTCATCCTGCCGAACGGAAGACCCATAAGCGGTCATCCGGACAGGACTTCGCCCTTCTCGGCTTCAGACATTCGTTCATATTATACTCCGATAGCGGGGCGGCGGCATTCAGTTGCCGAATATGCGCGGACTGGTGCGCCCAGCGCGGCTGGTCCACACAGCCCATATGGTTGTAAGGCGTGGCCGGACAGATTTTTGGGGAAGCGGTCCGGCGTGGCGTGAGGCCGCCGGCTTCAGCTTCCACGCGCTGGACGCAAATGCGCCAGAGGAAGAGGTGCAGCGACACAGCCATGACGAAGCGCACTTCGTTCTGGTGCTCTCCGGTGGCTATATGTCGTCGGCAATCGACGCACCGCTAGTGTCGAACACCCCGGTGTTGATCTACAACCCGCCGGGGACGACCCATCAGGACCGCTTCCACGGCGGGCGGGGACGCTTCGTGGCGATTTCCGGGGGTGAAGGTGGCGAAGCGGCCGCGTTGTGTCTCCGCGATCCCTTTGCCTTCCGGCTGGCGCAGAGCATCGCGCTCGACCTGGATGCCTCACCGGCGCTCACACTGGAAGCGCGCGCGTTGCAGCTTCATGCGGCGGTATTGCCGCCAACGTCCGATGAGCCGCGACGGGCATCATCGCCGCCGCGATGGTTGAAGCGTGCCGTCGAGATGATCTTCACATCCTCCGATCCCGAGCTTTCGGTGGCCGAGGTTGCGGCGGACGCAGGCGTTCATCCCGTCCACCTTGCGCGCGTGTTTCGGCGCTTCCTCGGCTGTTCGCCGGGCGACTATCTCCGCGGCCACCGTTTGGAGCGGGCCGCGGCCATGCTGGGCAGCGGCACGGCATCGCTCGCCGATGTTGCGCAATCGGCAGGGTTCGTCGACCAGGCGCATCTGACGCGGACCTTCCGATCGCGCCTGGATACGACCCCCGCGGGATGGAGGCGGCTGCGGAATGTTGCGCAGATGCAAGACGGCGATCCGGTAGCGCCGTAGGCAGCCCGCACCGCTGCCCGGAGACATGACATTACCTTCAAAGCCACCCGCATCGCTGTCCTGCTCGGAGCTCTTTGCAGTACGCCTTCCCTGGCACGAACCGATGCCGCGCTAAATGCAGTTCTTGCGCGCTGGAACCAGGATCCGCATCCCGACCTGCGCGGTGTCGTCGTCATGCGCGACGGAAGGATCGTCGCCGAACGCTATTACAACGGCGAGCGCGCGGATGGGCTTCACGACGTCCGGTCGGCAGGAAAGAGCGTGACCGCGCTGCTGATGGGGATCGCAATCGATCACCACAAGCTGCACGGCGTCGATGACCGCGTCGCAGACCATTGGCCGGAGGCACGGGGCAGCGCGATCGGCGGTGTCGCCATCGCGGACGTGCTGACGATGCGCTCGGGGCTCGCGGCGTTCGATCAGGATCCTGCGTCTCCGGGCAATGAGGACAAGCTCGACGCAGCGGCCGATCCGCTCGCGTTTATGCTGACGGTGCCACGCGCTGATCCGCCGGGCTCGCGCTACCGCTACAATTCGGCGACCGCGTACACGGCCGGTATCTTGGTAGCGAAAGCCACGGGACAGACGATGGCGGACTTCGCGCGAAAGTCACTCTTCATGCCGCTGGGCATTCGCGAATGGAACTGGGCATCGGACGCCGCGGGATACACCAAGGGACAGGGCAACCTCTCGCTGACTGCACGCGCGTTCGCCACGATCGGAGAAATGGTGCGCGGTGCGGGTCAATATCGCGGCCGCCGGATCGTCAGTGCTCGCTGGATACACGAGGCACTAAAGCCGAAAGTTACGATTTCGGGCACCGACCCTTACGCCGATGGCTACGGCTATTTCTGGTATTCCAAGGTTCAACAGATCGATGGCAAGCCCGTTCCCGTCTCGTTCGCCTCGGGAAACGGCGGCAACAAGATCTACGTGATTCCAAGTCGCCACCTTGTCATCGCGATCACATCGAGCGCCTACGGACACGGGTATGGCCAGCGACGGTCCGAAGATATCCTAAGAGCACTGTTGGCAGCTACCGGGAGGAAACAGTAACCATCCGCCCCGTCGTGTTCAAGCGCTGAGAGCGCATGCTCCGAGCGCGCTGACAGCTTCGACCCAAAAAGCGACGTCGAACGGTCGTTTTGCGATTCCCAACTTCAGACATTTGTTCATGTCGCAGATCCACTTTATTCATAGGCACCGATCCGGCGCATCGGGTCTTGGCTTGAAGCGCCCTGAACCCTAGAGCGAGTTGCGTCTTCGGCGCCAAGCGACATCTCGAGAAAACCAGCATGCAGATCATCGTACGCGACAACAACGTGGATCAGGCACTCCGCGTCCTCAAAAAGAAGCTGCAGCGCGAAGGGATCTATCGCGAACTGAAGCTCCGGAAACACTACGAAAAGCCCTCGGAGAAACGTGCGCGTCAGCATGCTGCCGCCATCCGTCGCGCGAAAAAGGCTGATCGCAAGCGCGCCGAGAAGGACGGCTGATCAGCCTTCGTGCTGCCCGTGGCGACGCGATCGGAGAAACGTCATTTGCGATCGCGCTTCATGGCGCTGAGCGAAGCCAACTGTCCGCAACTGTCCGCAGGCGAACTTCTGACCCACAAATGGTCAGTGCGCGCGTTCTAGTCGGTTCCCGAAACCGGCCCTTCGTTCAGCCTTGACGTTCGTCTGACGTGGCCGGTTTCGGGGAAGCACTGGGTCAAGCTGAACGTCGGAATGGTTTGGATGCGCAGAGCCGCTCCTGGCTACGAGGCCAGAATACGACCGCTCGGGGGCCATCGCCTGCCCCCTTACCGATCGACGTGTCCTGACAATCAGGGTAAAAGAAAGCGCGGATCGTACGATCCGCCTACGGCAGATACCAACACTGCCAATGATTATACTGGGGTTCGCGATCGCGGAACGGCGCCAGCAAAGGCCCCTGCGATCGCATCGCGCATCGGCTTCGGCGCGAACGCGTCGTCATAGGGCAACGGGCGCTTGGGCAGGCCGTCGGGACGCGGCCGCAGCGGTTGCAACCAGCTGTAGCGGTCGCTCAAGCCCCAGCACATCACCGTTCGGCATTGCGGATAGGACAGCATCAGATCGAGATAGGCACGGGTATGAGCGGCGACCTCGCGATCACGCGGGCCAATCGCGCCGGGCAACGGGTTGTCGTGAACGTCGAGCTCGGTAACCAGCAGATCAAGTCCCATGCCCGTAACCGCGTCGAGGAATTGGCGCCATGCCTTCTCGTCAAGAGCACCCAGCCCGGTTGGCGCTTCGCTGTATTTACTGCCGAGATGGCTTTGGATGCCAAGCGCCGTAACGGGCGTGCCGCGCTTCTTCAGGCGCTCGAGCAGCCGGAGGACTGCATCGCGGTGGCGTGCGTCGTCCGACCGCCAGCTCATGAAGTCATTATAGACGAGTTCCGCGTGCGGCGCCGCGCGCCGTGCGCTGCGGAACGCCATGTCGATCAGGTTTTCGGCGCCGACGGGCTTCGAAAGCACCGTCTCCCGAAGAAGGCCAGTATCGGGATCAATGCCCTCGTTGACCACGTCGAAGCTGTCGACCCTGCCGGCGTAGCGTCGTGCGACGGTATCGACATGCTCGTCGAGCAGCCGCGCGGCTTCGGTACCCGGCTTCACGCCGTAATCGTGTGTCCGCGTCCATTCCGGCATCCATCGTTCAAAATGCCACAGCAGCGTATGGCCGCGTATGCCGAGGCGTTCCTGCTGCGCCCATGCGACGATCGCATCCGCCGCGCGAAAATCGAACCGGCGCGCATCCGGGCGCAGCGCGATCCACTTCATCTCGGTCTCGGGAACGATCAGCCCGCACTGCGCGGCGTTCAGCCGGCGATAGGCGGGGTCCGCGAAGTTCGTGTGACCGATCGTACTCCCGAACCGGATGCCCTTCGCGCTCGCCAGCCGGGCCAGCGAGTTGGGGCCGGTCGCGGCGCCGAGGCTCTGTCCCAAGGAACAGGCAAGGGTAGCGGCACCAGCCGCGAGCAGATTGCGCCGATTCATCGTCATGGCCTGGTCTCCAATAGCTTATCAATCATCGCGACGCGGCCGTGGGGCCGCGCGCCGTAGTCAGCGAAATCTCGAACGGGCTTACCGGTCCGGCCGCGTCGCGCACGTCGCATGCCGGGCTGTCGCCCCAGCAATACCGGACGCGCGTCGCGCCGGGCTGGGAGGGCAGGCCAACCGATTTGGCGCCAACACTTGCAGGTACGCGGCGGCATGATGACTGGGTCGCGCCGCACAGCTCGAACGATTGCGGTGCGGTCGAAGCCGACAGCCGACTAGTAACGTCGCCGAACTGTACGGTCACGCGTCCGTTCCCTTCGTGGGCGGTCATCGGTTGCGGGCCAGCGCGGGGCCCGTGCCGCCCATAAACGACCGATAAAGCGGATTGCGCCAGCCGTTCGCCAACGGTTCGCTTGTCGGTCGGATGAATGTCCGAAGGATCGCCGACATCAATCGTGACGGCCAAGCCCGACCGCACGTCGGTCAGCACGTGTCGGCGCTGCGCCTCGCGCACAGCAGCCCAACCGCTGTCGACGGGCCGGTCGGCCTTGGGACCGAAATTCGCAAGCTGCACGATCAGTATCGGCAGCTTCGGGCCGAACGTCGCGCGCCGATCGCGATAAAGTGCGGTCAACCGGTCGCCATAGGCGAGACGATCGGTGGTGTTCGACTCCCCCTGGTACCACGCCATCGCCCGCAGGCCGTAGGCACCGAGCGGCGCGATCATCCCGTTGTACAATGTTCCCTGACCCGAGGCCGGGTGCCACGGCGCGCGGGGTGGCCGTGGTCGCGCGTGGTCGACCTTGCGGTAGAACCAGGGCCCGGACAACGGAATGCGCCGACCGTCGGCAAGCGTGAGCGCGCGCCGTTCGGTGGGCCCGTAAAACCCGCCCGTATCCCAGGTATCCAATATGTTGACGGTGACTTCGTTGTCGCCTGACTTCAACGTTCCGGTCGGCACCGGATAGCGCCGCGGTTCGTCACCCGCTCCGGTGCCGACGGCGCGCCCGTTCACCCAGCTCTGGTCGATCTCGTCAACGCCGCCGACGTCGAGCGTCGCCGCCTGCAGCGCCTGTTCCGCGGTCAGCGTGACTCGTGTCCGGTACCAGACCATGCCATTGAAATCGGCGAGCACCGGCGCGGGCCATTTCTCCCAAAGGTCGAGCAGCGGCACGCGTGCCCAGCCGGTCGTTCCGGTCTGCCTCCACGGTTCTTCGGTCGGCGATATCTCGGACTGCCACCATTGCCGCCACCGCTCTCCCCAAGTGAGGTTCGCGGTTGCGGGATCGCGATTGTACGCAGCGAGCAGATCGATCATGTCGCGGTCGCCCCCACCGGCGGCAAGCGCGGCAGGGCTAAGCCACGCCTGGAGGGTCGATCCGCCCCACGAGGCGTCGATCAACCCGATCGGCACCCGAACGGTGCGCCGGAGGGCCCGCGCCATGTACCAGCAGACTGCGGAGAATTCCGCAGCCGACGCGGGCGATGCGGGTCGCCAGTCCAGGGGTTGCGCGAGACTCAGGACCGGCAACGCAGCGGAAACCGCCGGCATCGTCGCGAGCCTCAGATTGGAATCAGCGGCGCTTGCGATCTCGGTCGCGCCGCCGAGACTCTTCGACAGCGGGAATTCCATGTTCGATTGGCCGGAACACAGAAACACGTCGCCGATCGCGATATCTACGAGCGACTGGCTGCCACCGGAGCCGCGGCGTGCGTCGAGCCTGTACGGGCCACCCGCGCGAAGCGCCGGCAGAACGACCGACCATCGGCCATCTGGGCCAGCATGGACGGTCCGGTGGCGGCCCTGCAGCGTGATGTCGACCTGCTCCCGCGGCGCCACCCTGCCCCACAGCCGGATCGGCCGATCCCGCTGCAACACGGCATGGTCCGCGAAGACCGGGTCGAGGATCTGTGCGGCCAAGGCCGTTGGGGTTGCCAAGGCAGCAAGCACGAACAGCTTTGCACAGCGCATACCAAACATCCTCTTAGGTTCTGCGTCCGCATTGCCGCAGATCGCCGTCAATTCGGTATCGTAACGTACCGCACAGCCAAACTAATACTCAGACAAGATCTCGTAATATGGGATAGACCATCACCTATTGACATATGGTACCGCTACCGTCAAACCGCGTTCAGACGATAGCGGCAATGATCACAAGTGTTGGCTTAGCGTCGGAAAATAACGCGACCGGGAAATCCGGCGTGTTGTCGTGAAAATCACGCGTCCGGATGAATCGATCGATGATCTCGTCCGCGACGACATGAGGGGATGAAAGTATGAAGCGCATCGTCACTAAGCATCGTGTACGGTTTTTATGCGGCTCAGCGATTATTCTGGCATCCTGCTCTTTAAGTCTTGCGCCACTTCATGCTCAGACGGCCCCTGCCCCCGGGGCGTCGGATGACGCTCCTGAAACGACGGCGCCAGTCTCGCCATCCACCGATGCCGAAGGGCAGCAGGCAGAGGCTCCCGACATCGTCGTGACCGGCTCGCGCATCGCCCGCAACGGTTTCAACGCCTCGACGCCGGTCGCTGTCCTGGGTCAATCGGACGTGAAGTTGTCCGGCACGGTCAATGTCGAGAACCTTCTGGAGGCATCACCGCAGTTCGTCGCTTCGCAGGAAGGCGGGTCGACATCAAACACGCTGAACGGCACCGCCAGCGTCAACCTGCGCGGGTTCGGACCGAGCCGTAATCTCGTGCTCGTGAACGGTCGCCGTTTTGCGATCTACGGCCCCGATCAGGTCACCGATCTGAACACGATCCCCTCAGCGCTGATCGCGCGGACGGAGATCGTTACCGGCGGCTCATCGGCGGTCTATGGGTCGGATGCGATCACCGGCGTGGTCAACTTCATCATGCGGGAAGATTTCAGTGGCGTCGAAGGGCGCTCGCAGTTGAACATCGATCGCCCGACCGGAACGCCGGTCTACAATTTCGACCTGACGGTCGGCAGCAATTTCGCCGACGATCGCGGCAATGTCGTCGTCTCGGGCAACTACCAGAAGCGCAATTCGATCACGCGCGGGGAACGCGGCGGCTTCGCGTACGACTCTCTGCAGGATGGCTGCGTCGTGCCAGGAACCGGCAGCTCGCGCGGCGCCGGAACGCCGTTCTCCATCCCCGCCGGCCAGACGTGCCAGTCGGGCGGCGGCGAACTCGGCTTTGTGCGCGGCGGCAGCGGCGACATTCCCAATGGTCGCTTTTCGGGCATCCCATCGGCCGGCGGCAGCAATGCCGCGCTCAACGCAGCCTATGCCGCCGCCGGCCTCGGCGCGGTCGGGTCTCGCGGCTTTACCTTCAATGATGCCGGAACGGCTGCGCGGCCGCAGATCACGCCGCAGGACGATTTCAATCTCGCGCCGGACAACTATCTGATCCAGCCGCTGGAACGTCGGATGGTCAACAGCTTCAGCCATTTCGATTTCGCCAAGGCCCTGACCGGGTACATGGAACTGCATTACTCCGACGTACGCAGCAATGCGCAGCTCGCGCCGACGAACGTTGGCGCGCCGACGCTCTTCAACGTCAACAATCCCTATCTGACGCCGCAGCTTCAAGGCGTGTTGCAGCAACTGGATCTCGCCGAAACCGGCCCGCAGACCATCGTCAGCGGCACGACGCGCCAGACTACCACACGGGGTGACGGACTGGCCGTGCTGACCGCAGGTCGTCGCTATCTCGAGGTCGGACCGCGGCAGAGCGACTCGCAGCGAAAGGTCTTCCGTGGCGCCTGGGGACTTCGCGGCGATATCGGCGACGTCTCTCAAGGCTTCCTGACCGACCTGAAATACGATGCCTATTACAGCTACGCGAAGAGCGACGAGACCGTAGAGCTGCGCAACGCCGTCTCGCGAAGCCGGCTGCAGGCTTCGCTTCTCTCGGTTGGTGGTGCGGCGCCTGTCTGCAACATCTTCGGGCAGAACATTTCGACGGCATGTTCGGATGCGATATCGATCAGCGCGACCAATATGACCAAGACCACGCTGCAGGTCGCGGCCGGCAACATCACCGGCAAGCTGTTCTCGCTTCCTGCAGGGCCGCTAGGTTTCTCGTTCGGCGGCGAATGGCGCAAGACCAGCGCGACGTTCAATCCGGATGCCTTCCTGGCGTCGGGCGACGTCGCCGGCTTCAATCCGGGATTGCCGACAAGCGGCAGCATCTCGGTCAAGGACGTATTCGGCGAGGTCCGCGTCCCGCTCATCCACAACACGCCTTTTGTCGAGGATCTGACCGCGAACGCGGCGTTCCGGCGGTCCGACTACGACCTTGGCGGCATCGGCAGCGTCTGGACCTATCTTGGCGGGCTCGACTGGCGGGTCAGTCGCGATCTCGCGTTTCGTGGACAGTATCAAAGGGCGATCCGCGCGCCGAACGTCGCCGAGGTGTTTGGTGGCCTCAACCGGGTGGTAGGTGCCGCGACCGACCCTTGCGGCGACCGTGGGCCGGCATCGGCGCGCACCGACGCGGTACGCGCGATCTGCATCGCCAATGGCGTGCCAGCGGCAGCCGTCTTCACCGCAGGGGTACAACCCAACAACATCATTCCCGCCGATTTCGGCGGGAATCCCGATGTCGGTGAGGAAAAGTCGGATACGTTCACGGTCGGCGCGGTCATCACGCCGAGTTTTGCACCACGCCTGTTCATCAGCGTCGACTATTTCAACATCACACTCGACGGCGCGATCTCCGCGCTGGGCGGCGGTCTGCAGAACACGATGAACCTGTGTTTCAACGTGCTGCAGGATGCGACCAGCGAATATTGCCGAGCGATCAACCGCGATCCCAATTCCGGGGCGATCAACGATCCGTATGTGGCGCAGATCCGCAACGCGAACACAGGATCGCTGAAGACGTCCGGTATCGACTTCGCCGTGCAGTATCGGCTGAATCTGGGCTTCGGTCTGCCCTTATTCGGTGAGACGAGCACGGTCGATTTCGGGACGAACTATACCTGGCTCGCAGAATTCACATCGACGCCGGTTGCGGCCTTCGACGAGATCAAGAATTACTGTGCGGGATCGCACGGGGCTACCTGCGGCCAGCCGCTGCCCCGCTGGCGCGGCACGTCGCGGATCACATGGAACATTGGCGATCTGAGCCTAAGCGCACGTCATCGCTATATCGGTGCCGTCACCACGGACCGCTTCGTCGTACCCATTCGGTCTGGCGCGGCTACCGCGCCGACACTGTCGAGCATTGCCTATCCCGTGCTCGATGATCAGAATTACATCGATTTGTCGTTTTCGGTGAAAGCGGCCAAGTCGCTCGAACTGTTCGGCGGCGCCAACAACGTCTTCAACAACAACCCGCCGATCACGACACAGGGCCCGAACTCTAACACCTGGTCGGCTACTTATGACGTCATGGGTACCGAGTTCTTCATCGGCGCGACCGTCAAGTTCTGACGGTCGCGAATATGATCGCGGACTTTCGATTGGCCTATTGTTTGTCACCAAGACCCAATCCCGGCCATTCGCAGCTTGTTTTCCCCTCCTCCACATCGGACGTTCATTCACGTAGGCTCATCGATCATCTCGGCATATGCTGTGCGAGGAAATCAAGCATGCCGGTCGCCTGACGTCCGAGGATGGCGGCAAGCGTCGGATCAACCGTCGCGAACTCGCCGGCCTCGGCAGCACGAAAATACCCCAGCATGACCGCCCGAGCACCAGCAGGAACGCCCTTGTGGCTTGCGCGAAGATCGAGATCATTCAGGCTGATCAGTGTCCGCAAGACTGGCGTTCCTTTCACCTTGCTCGCCAGCCGGGCGATGCCAGCCAGGTCCAAGGCATCTGGTCCGGTCATCGGCGGAGTCGGTCCGTCAATGATCCGCTCGCCTGCGAGGAGCGCGGCATCCGCTGCAGCAAGGTCGTCGTGGGTTGTCCACGCCACCGGACCGTCAGCGGGTGCCATGATTATGCCGCTTGCAAGTCCTTCAGCTTGCATGGCCAACAGGCTTTGCGCGTAGAAGCCGTGGCGTAGCGCCGTCCATGCGATCCCGGACTGCGCGAGTAGCGCCTCGGTCGCGGCATGATCCCGGCCTGGCGGGAACAGCGAAGTGGGCGATGCAGAGATCTGGCTGGTGTAGAAGATGCGTAGAACACCCAGGTCCCGGGCCACTGCGATGGCGTTGGCATGCTGCGCGATTGGATCGCCGCCACTGGCCGCGGCGTTCGAGGAGACCAGCAACACCTGCTCCGCGCCCTCCCAGGCTCGCCGCAGGCTTTCCGGCTGATCATAGTCGCCCTGCCGCACGCGGATGCCTTTCGCGGCAAGGTCGCTCGCTTTATCAGGTGATCGAACGCTGACGCCGATCCGCTGGGCGGGAACACGGCGCAGCAGGTTTTCGACGATCCGTTTTCCTAGCTGTCCTGTAGCTCCGGTGATGATGAGCATGATTGCCTCCGACTGTTGATGTGGTCAGGAGGTGATTGATCCGGAAGCGGATGATAAGCAGGGTAATCTGGAACAGGGCGTTCCGCATGCAGAACAATGTTCGCGCCGATGACCTTACCGTTTTTCTGGCCGTGCTGCGCGAAGGCGGCTTCCGCGCTGCCGCGCAGCGGCTTGGCATGGCCGCGTCGAGGGTCAGCACGACCGTCTCGCGTCTAGAGCGGGAACTCGGCACACCATTGCTGCTGCGCACGACCCGTAGCGTCCGCGCTACCGAACAAGGTCAGGCGCTCGCGGACCGCCTCGCTCCGCTCTTCGCAGATATCGACCTTGCCTGTGCGGACACCTCCGGCAGCGCGGAACACGTTCGTGGGCGACTGAAGCTCAACGTCCCCGGCGCGGTCATGCCGGACATTCTTCCTCCATTGCTGGCCAGATATCAGCAACGCCACCCGGATGTGGTCGTCGAGGTCTTCGTCGAGAACGGTCTGATCGACATCGTTGCTGGCGGGTGCGACGCAGGCATTCGGTACGGCGCTGCGTTGGAACAGGGCATGATCTCGGTGCCGATCGGCCCGCGTCGGCAGCGCGTCGGACTAGCCGCCTCGCCGGAATACCTTGCACGCAGGGGGATGCCGCAATCGCTGGAGGACCTGATAAGTCATGACGCGATCCGCTATCGGCTGCCGAATGGGTCGCTAATCCCTTGGAAATTGAAGCAGGGCAACGAAGCCGCCGAAGTGTCTCCCGCCACAAAGCTGGTGCTTTGCGTAAACGCGCTCCATTCTGGGCTCGCTTATGCCCGGGCAGGCCTCGGGATCATTGGCATGTTTGCAAACTGGCTGGACGATGATCTACGGCTCGGAGCCCTTGTCCCAGTTTTGCCCGACCTTTGGCCTGAATTCGCCGGACCTCGGCTCTACTATCCGAACAGGCTGGCATCGCCGCCTCTGCGTGCATTCATCCAGGTTTGCGGGCAGCGAACTGAAGGTTCGGACCTGGCCAATGATCAGGTAGCCCGCGTATGAGCGTGTCGCGGGTGCCCGCCAGCTTGACCCACAAAGGGACGTTCAGGCCGCCCTGCTCGCTTCCCAGCTTCGGTCGTTCATTCATGTAGACTGTTTCGCTCGCCGTAAGCGACGTGTCGAGGACGCGGAATGGCAAAAAATGGGACGAAGCCGTCGTTCGTTGACCTAGAGCCCATGTCAGCTAACGACAGGAGTAGACGCTTCAGGTGCCCCGGCATCCGACCCTAGAACAAGCGAGCCTAGCCGCAAGCAGACTGTTGGGTTGAGGCGGCACCAGTACATCAGTGGCCGCTCGATACAGCCACGCCGATCGGTCTTTCGGCGGCGGCCCGGCGATGACGCACGAATTCGATCGGTCTACGAGCAGCACCTCGCAAGCCGAAGCCGGCCAACTCCTCACCACGGTATTGCGACCTGCCCGTCGATCACCACCGGGAAATTACTACGCAAACACTATGCCTAATTGGGTAAATCGATCTCGAATCACTATGCGGCACGACGTAATTGACGTCTCGCATGAAATGGTCAGCGGCTCAGTGGTTATCGACGCCCCGCTCCGGCGATCGGCGGAGAGCGATATCTCAAGACCGGACTACCGCCAGCAGCGCAAAGCCGTTTGTGCGTTTCGTAACAGATCGTAGGGAGTAATCACCGTGCCGTTGGTCGCCGATCCGGAGCCTGACTCTAGCGTTTCAACATTGCAAGTTGGCCAGGATGCTGCTGGTCACTGGCTCGTGCAGGAAAGCAGAGGCCTGTTGGAGGGCCGTTTCATCTCGTTCGAGGCCGCGATGGCCTTCGCCCGCGCCGAGCGTCATGGGTTTCCGGGCGCCAGCGTAGCGGTCGCGACCACGCCACTCGTCCCGCAGATCTCGTTCGCACCCGCGGCGCCCTGGGAAACCGCGCTCAAACGCGCCGCGTGAGCGGCACGCCCGGCAATTCTTACGGAGAAACACCAATGATCACCGCGAATCCCGCGCCACCGACCGACGACCGCTGGCCGGCGATCGCCGCTGCAATCGCGCGTCTACGGGAGCGCGGACGCCGCAGCATCCGCATCGTCGACTGCGACTGTGGGGCTGGGGAGACGCTGTTGTGCGCGGCGCGCTATGCTCGATCTCTCGGCTTCACAGCCGTCGAGGCGCGCGGCGTCGATGGTGCGGCGGCGCTCGTGGCCCGCGCCTGTTCTCGCGCGTCCCGCGTGCATGACTCCGCCATCGGGGTCACATTCGAGCGGTGCGATCCCGTCTCGGCGCTGCGCGATGAAGCTGATTTCCCCGCCGACATCGTCCTCTGGCGGAGCGCCCGTGCGAAGCGGCAGGACATGCTCGACGCGGTGGCCGACGCGGCGGATATCGCCATCGGCGATACCGGCGTGATGTCCGGTCGCCTGGACCGTGCGGCATGACGCTGCGCGACATGATGTGGCGGGCTGGCGGCCTCGCGCTGTTCGGCACGGCTTGTGCCTTCGGTTTCGGCAACCGGCTGAGCGATAACAGCGCAGCGGACACGGGCAATGCCGTGCCGGGTCTGCTCAGCTTCGGCCTGGCGATCATGGGGATCGTGCTACTGGTCCACGGCAAGCGCGTCGCGCTGGCCTGGCGGGTGGAACGCAGCCGTCATCGAAACCTGGCCGCGACGATCCACGCCAGACGACAGCGCCGTGCCGTGCGCCGGGATCGAACGACGATCGAGTCATGACCGCACGACGCCCCCCGTATCGTGCCCCTTTTATCCTGACGGGATTTCCATGCCCCCTTTCCATTCGCGTCACGGCATCCTGCATGTCGAGAACGTACCCATGACCGAGATCGCCGCCACTGTCGGAACACCCGCCTATGTCTATTCGACATCGTCGCTGCGAGACGCCGCGCGAGCGTTCAAGGACGGGCTGTCGCTCGTCCCGCGCAAGCATCTCGCCTTCGCAGTGAAGGCCAATCCGAATATCGCCGTGCTGCAAATCCTGGCCGAGGAGGGCTATGGTGCAGATATCGTGTCCGCCGGCGAGATGACGCGTGCGCTGTCGGCGGGCATGTCGCCCGAGGGCATCGTGTTCTCGGGCGTCGGCAAGACGAACCGCGAGCTGTCGGCGGCGCTCGACGCCGGGATTGGCCAGTTCAACCTCGAACTCGAAGAGGAAGGCGTCGTGCTGGCGGCGCTGGCGGCCAGACGGGACATGCGCGCGGCCGCGGTCCTGCGGATCAACCCCGATGTCGATGCCGGCACGCACGCGAAAATCTCGACGGGGCGCCGCGAGAACAAATTCGGGGTGAACCTGGAAGAGGCGCAGGCGATCTACGCGCGTCTTGCCCGACTGGACGGGCTGGACCTTCGCGGTATCGCAATCCACATCGGCAGCCAGCTCGCCGAGCTCGGCCCGTTGCGCGCCGCCTATGAAAAGGTCGGCCGCTTTATTGCGGCGCTGCGCGCGGCCGGCCATCCCATCACGCATGTCGATCTGGGCGGCGGGCTGGGTCTCACCTATCGCGCCGGCGACGTGTGCCCGACAGCGGCCGCCTATGGCGCCATGGTCGCGCAGGTCACCCGCGACTGGGACGTCACACTGATGTTCGAACCCGGCCGCTTCATCGTCGGCAATGCCGGCGTGCTGCTGACCGAGGTCATCTGGGTAAAGCCCGGCGCAAAGCATCCGTACGTCATCGTCGACGCGGCGATGAACGACCTTGCGCGTCCCGCACTCTACGACGCGTTCCACGATTTTGCGGCGGTGCATCCCCGGGGCTCCCGCATGGTCGCCAACATTGCCGGGCCCGTCTGCGAAAGCGGCGACACGTTCGCGATGGGCCGCGACATCGAAGCCGTCGAGCGCGGCGATCTGGCGATATTCCGCACTGCAGGCGCCTACGGCGCGACGATGGCATCGACCTACAATTGCCGCGCGCTGGTGCCCGAAGTGCTTGTCGACGGCGACCGGTTCGCAATCGTCGCGGACCGGATCACTCCGGAGGCTATGCTAATGTCTCAGCACCTGCCCTTCTGGCGCGGGCGGCCCTGGTCTCATGTCGACCAGAGCGGGGATGCGACGCGGGACCGGACACATGCCTGATCCGTCATCCGTCCTGCCGTCGTCCTCTCAGGACAGGACGATGGCAGACGCGACCATCGCGACGCTGAGCGCGCAGAGGCCAGCTTCGCCGGCGTTCCAGTCCTCCGACCGAAACCCTTCGAACACCCAGGCCCAGGCGAACCCGGCAAAGACATAGACGCCGAGATAGCCCACCGCCGCCTGGCCGGCATGCGTACCGTCGGTGAACGAGAGCACAGAGCCGAACAGCAGGAAGCAGAGGCAACCCGCGGCGATCCAGACCGCAGATCGCGACCGGCGTGCCCAAGTCCAGAACGCGAAGCAGGCGCCGATCTCGCACAGCGCCGCGCCAGCATACAGGCTGGCCTGCATCATCAGCGATCGCGCTTCATAACCACCGCGCGTAGCGGAAGCGGGCGTAGAGCAACCCGCAGATGGTCGCGATAACGCCGAGCACGACGAAATACCCGTTCTGCGTCTTGAGCTCGGGCATGTGCTCGAAGTTCATCCCGTAGATGCCGGCGATCGCGGTAGGCACGGCAAGAATCGCCGCCCACGCCGCGAGCTGACGCGTGATCGTGCCGGTGCGTTGCTGCTCCATCAGCGTGCTGAACTCGAACACCGAGGACATCACCTCGCGCAGGCCCTCCACCATCGCCTCGACCCGCCGGATGTGATCGAGCACGTCGTTCAGATAGGGCCGCGCCTCGCGGTCGATGCAGGGCAGGTCGTTGCGCGCGAGTTTTCGGGCCACCTCGCCCATGGGCACCAGTACGCGCTGGAAGCGGACGAGTTCGCGGCGCATGGTGAAGATCCGGGCGATCTCGGCGCGTTCGAGGAACGTGTCGAGCGTGCGTTGCTCCATCGCGAGCACTTCGTCCTCGATCGTCGTCACCAGCGGCAGGTAGCCGTCCACGACGAAATCGAGGATCGCGTGCAACACATAATCCGCGCCTTGCTTAAGCAGGAAGGGCGCGGCCTCGAGATGATCGCGTAGCGCGGTGTGCGAGCGCGCTGATCCGTGCCGCACGCTGATGATATGGCTGTGCCCGACGAAGATCGCGGTCTCGCCGAACAGGATGGCGTTGTCGGTCAGTCGTGCGGTGCGGACGGCGACGAAGAGTTGATCGCCATAAACGTCGACCTTCGGCAGTTGGTCCGCTTTCAGCGCGTCCTCGACGGCCAGCGGATGAAGGCCGTAGCGCTCCTGCAGGGCCTCCATTTCGTCTTCGGTCGGGTCACACACGCCGATCCAGACGAACTCCGATCGGTCGGTCGGGCAATCGACCTTTTCGTCGATGGAAATCTCGCGCACGCGGGCGCCTTGCCGATAGAGATAGGCTGCGACGATGGTCATAGGTACGCCAAATCAAATTTACGCAACAATTTGGAAAGCCGCATCAATGCGGCCGAACGGGCGGACTTGGCGTTCGCGCGATATACTCCTGCGTCCGGTGCGCTAGCAGCGCGGCTATGGCTTCGCGGTCCGATCCGAAAATCGCCGGATCCATGTGCTCGGTCTCTTCGGGTTGGCCACCACGCTGGCCAGTCCGCCCTCCGGGGCGGTTGTGTGTTTCGGATACCCAGCCGTCGCGCAGGCCGGCACCGTACATCATCAGAAGCACCCCGAGGCTCGCCAGCACGAAACTCGTGAGACCCAGCCCCATTTCCAGGGCCGAGGCAGCGTGGTTTGCGGTGAGGCTCAGGACATGCCGGTGGATCAGGCTGCTGGCGCCCGCAGCCGCGAAGAGTGCGAGGCCGGACAGCCGCCACAGAATGTCTCGCTTTGTCGGGCCTTTTCTGCGGGCTGGCAACTGACGCTCCTCGGCGCGCGCCACTTCCGGCTCAACTTGCGGCCTGATCGCTTCGGACGTGGCGACGTGGCTATCTTCGGGCTTTGCAACAACGATGGCATCAGGCACGGCTGGTTTCGGCACTATGGGGATGGGCACCGCAGCGCGAATGCGCGTCTGGACGCCCTTGCCCTTCGCGTCTCCCGCCGGTTCGTGATCGGTGCGGATCCGTCGACGCGCTTCCACCATGGTCGCCATCCTCTGTTCTTCGGCCGCGCGCAGCAGTTGCGTCTGCCGTTCGTGCGGCGACAGATCATCACATGGGGCTTGCGCCCGCGAAGCGGCCGGGCGAGCAGAGGGGCCGATACGCGTTCTTTCATCGATCGACGGGGGCATGCCGGTCGCTGCATCCCGGTTTGGTCGTCCGGCGTCGGGGCGACGCAACGCACGCACGCGTTTCGTTTCGACGATCAGCGGCCGTGACTGACCGGGGATGACGCCTTGCCCATCGCAATCAGGTTCGCGGCGCTTCTCGCCCGCGATAGGGCGCGCATGGAGTCTCGGTCGTTGATGATCGACGCCCATAGATGATCCTTCGATGTTGGAGACGATGATCCGCACGTCGCGGTCAGGGGCCCACCAGTTCCGCGGACGCCGCAGATCCCTGTCGATCGCGGTTCACGGATCCGAGCGAGAGCCGTCCTGCGATCCTGCGCCGTTGCGAAGGCGGCGAACCTTTAGCCAAAGGACGAGATCCAGCCCCAGAAGCGCCAGGATGATCACACACAGAATGATGAGGCCGCTCATCGACGTCGGTTCCGTTCATGACGATCAGCGGTCGAGCAGCGCGACACAGGGCGCGCAGGATACGGCGATCGTCGCGTCCGGGTGCGATTGCCGCTCGGCTCGGGCAAATGTCATTGCTGCATCGAACGACGCAAAGTGCCGATGCGAAAAGTCGAGACTCTCCTGGACCGACCACTCCCCCGCCAAATCCTTGCCTACGACGAGTATGGACGATGACTGCTCAGGCAAAGCGGGTGTGAGCGCGTTCATGCTGGTCCTCCTGTTGATCGCCGTTCGCGGACGGCATGACTGGGCGGGGCTGCGAACCTGTGTCGTTCGAGCGTGGCTGGACGACGTCTCGATGCGCCCAACGCTCGCTCATAAAGACTTGGTCAAAGATGTGCGTGCCAAGCAGTAGCAACGTGGCACCAGCGCTTGACGCGATGAATCCGATCGCGGCGAGCAGAAAATCGAGAGCGCCGGGCTCGAGACGTGAACTCGGCCATGCGCGGTAATACAAGATGCGGATTGCGAACGCGGCAACGGCGAGCAGCGCCACGCCGCCCGCACGAAGACCGAGGTCGGTTAGCCGGTTATTCGGCCCTGATCGTGCACCACCATGCGTCATGTGGGCATTCAAATATCGATGCCGGCATATGAATTCGATATCGATTCAGGGGTGCGCGCATAGTATTTACGTAATCTCGCCCTCGGTTTGTCGCGTTATTCGGTCAATGGTCGACGAGAAGGCGATAGCCGATCCCAAGTTCATTCGCGATGACGGTTCCGACGCCGGACGTGCCTTCCAGCTTGAGCCGCAGATTGCGCACGACGATTCGGACATATTCGACGCGCCTTTCTCGCTCCGTTGGCCAGATGGTTTCCATAACTCCCTGATGCGTAGTAACCTTGCCAAGGCGCCGTCGCCAGGGACCGGGACGCATCGCGGGCGAGTTCGTGTCGCGCTCGCCGGACGCTGCCGAGAAGGACGCTGGCTTATCGAGCTCGTGATCGAGGCCGGGGGGGCACATCACCGCGCTGGAGTACTGGATGCCCGGAACTTTGAGGCACCGCCCGTGGCATCCGTCCGCATCCCGCATCGTGTGCCGCCCGGCATCCATGGCGCACGCCTGAAGTAAACTCGTTCACGCAGCAGCCGTGCATTTTCCGGCCTGACACTCGACCCACAATCGGTCATTGCAGGCAGCGCACCCGCTTCCAAACTTCTGCCATTCGTTCAGGTTTCAAACATCCTTCTTGCATCAATTAACCGGCATGAAAGTCGGCTGCGTTTCGGCCTTCGACTGGAGCGGACTGCAGGGGGTGATGGAATTCTCAAGCCCGGATCACGCCGGTCGTAAACTGCCTTAAACGCTTCGTCAGCCAACGCCGCTTATTGCAATGCTGTATGCCGATTAGATCACCAGCGGGCAGCATCGCATCGATCAGGTCGTCAAGCACCTCGGTGCCAGTGAAGTTACGCCGCGTCGCAAAAACGAAGACGATCTGCGGCCCGTTTGCCAGGTCACGCACACCTGCGAAAAGCCACTTCACACCAGCGACATCAGCCGTCAATTTGACCAACTCTTCCTGCTTCTCGGTTTCGAGTGGGCGAAGTTCGGTACACTCATCGATTGCTGAGGACGTCCGCCGCGCCTCCTGCTCAGCCGCAATGGCTGCATGAAGCTGGGGCTCGAAAATCTCGATAAGTTGCTCGCGTTCCGTAGCATAACCGTAGCGAACGATGCGATCGAGTGCCGCGGTCAACAGTCCAGGCTCGCCCCTCGCCGCCTCGAGCAAGGATGCGACGCCCGCTTCGTCTCCCGCATCGAGCGAGGCATCACCATGTCGGAAGCGCGAGCCATGCGCGTTGGGAAATCTCTCCAGAACCTTAGCAAAGGCAGCAGCGCCCTGTTGAGGACCGTGGATCACCTCCACCAGCTGTGCAAGACGGTGCTGTCCTTCATAATCGAGGCCCTCGACCCTGGCACGGTCCTCCAACGCCTGTCGCTCCGCCAGCAAGTCCTGCCGGCTGCCGAATTCTTCGGCCCAGCTCTCGTCAGTGGTGTTGTGCCATTCGGCGTCAAGCCGATCAACTATAGTGGTCAAAGCCGGACCTAGCAGCACGGAGGCGGCAGGTTCCGCAAATGGCGGCGGCAACTCCGGCATTACATCTAATGCAGCAAGACGCTGGGACAAAGACGGATGCGTATCGTCGAGATCTCGTTGCAGAGTAAGAGCTCGCGCCAACATTTCGGACGCAGTCTCATCCGATGCAGCAAACACGACTTCGCCGAGCAGGCGATACGGCGACGAGGGTGGGTCGGGCCGCTCCAGTGCTTGCGTCCAGATCAGTGACCAGCCTTCATGCCAGCGCGCGCTTTGATACGCGATCCTGATCAATGCGTTGCCCATGATGGCACACCCGACGATCCTCGCAGCAAGCGCATCCGCCTCATACTCCTGCCGACGAGCGAGCACGAAGCTGTAAGCAGCGAACCAGGGGCCGTACCAACGGAAGAAGCGCCGCAGCCCGCCAGCCACGATGCCGTGAGAGAGACGCTCACCCAACTGGGACCACCGCATACGGATATGGTAGATGAAAGATGCTGTCCGACCATGAGCGCCGGCAAAATGGCCCATTTCATGCGCGATGACGGCCTCGACTTCTTTCGGCGCCAGAGACTGAAGCAGGGGCAAGCCGAGGAAGAGAATGTTGCGAGACGGCAGGAATAAGAGGCGAGGATATTGCGTAATCGCCGCGTTCATCTCGCCAGTGATACGAACTTCGTGGATGCGAGGGCCCTTGGTCGCGGACCGCAAGGCGTGGATAGATCGGTGCAAGGGTGGCGCCTCCGCTTCATCAATCGCGATGCCGTCCGGTCGTGGCCATTCGACACGCAGCGCCAAGATCAAGCTTAACGCAACGGTGCCGATCGGGATCAGCAACTTGATCCCGCCGGCCGCCGCGCCGGGATGCGCCACCAGAAAAACGATGATCCCGAGAATAAGGCCGAAGAACAGGAGCAGGACAGCAGCAAGCACGGCATAGCCGAGCATCCCTGCCGCCAGCACACGGTAGCCATGGGTGCGCGGGCTATCCGCGGCCAAACGCTCAAGCCGCTCGATCATCGGCGCAAAGCGCGGCTCCAGCGCCACCGCCCCGCCCCACTCGGTCGAAGCGACATCCTCGACCTGGATTGACCGCATATCTGCCCCCCAATTGCATCATCAAAGATGCACGGCAGGACAATGCCGTGTGCTATGGTGCCCGTCTAGCGGCCGGCAAGGCTGTCCGCGAATTAGCGATATCGCGCCAGTTTCGGTGCCCGCGGGGCGAGAACGACCCACAATCGGACTCTCACGCCCCTTCCCTCGCTTCCCAACTTCGGACGCTGGTTCATCTTTGCGAATGACCGATGCTAAAGCCCGGCTAACCATTCGCAAACGTCGTAATTTGGTAGAAAGCCGCCTGTCTGCGTTGGGGCAAAGCCCCTTATTTTTGGCATCAACAACGTCGGTATATGCGCGGCCTGTACCAGTTTGACGCTCATTTTTCGCGTCGAGCCACGGCACTGAAGATACGCCAATGTAGATCGGTACGGAGCAATGCTTGTCCGCCTTACTTCACGGCTCTACCGTCATGCTTCAAAACTTTGGGGGGCGTATGCGTAGGGAAGTGCTTCAAGCCGCAGTTCGGCAAGTTTTTCGACAAAAGCCCTGGCGTGTGAAGCAGGCTGAACCAACGGCTGTGCCGCTCAGCAGTCTCTAGCGTCGCCAATGACGCCCCTCGCCGCCTAGAACGGTAGCATCGAAGGCCGGCGCGTCACGAACCGAAGGTCGCGGGGCGCCTTCGGCATCGGCAGACGAAGCGTGATCTCGTTCCCGGCCGCCGCCGCCACGCTGTTCGAGAAAGGGCTGAGTTGGGCGTCCACGCGGCGTTCCGCGCCGGCCGGCAGGTCCAGGCTTCCGCTGGCCGCCCCGTCATCGTCCCGCTCCACGAGGACGCGCGCATCGTCATTGTCCGTGCGCGTGTCGAGCAGATCGATGTTCGTCACGTCGGCGGCGGACATGACCACCGCCTCACCCGCCGGGCCGGTCATCGTCAGCGTGCCGAGCTCGATACGGACAGCGGTGCGACCGCGATTGGCGTAGACGATCCTCGCCGACTGTCCCCCGGTGTCCGACCAGCGGCCGGTAACCCGCGCCGACACGGCGCCGGCCCGAACGGTGGCTGCGCGATCACCGTCCGCAGTCTCGGACAGTTGCACGCCCGGCGCCTCCATCGGATCCAGCGGGCCACCGGTGCTGCGGCTGCAGGACGCCAGCAACAGCGCGGCCATGGTCAGTGCGCGGATCATCCTGCACGCACCAGCTTGGCGACGGGCAGCGCCAAGCGCTGGCGCGTCAGGCTGTGCGCGCCGCCCAGGTCGCGATCGGGTTTGAGACCGTTGCGGCGCTGAAAGGCCTCAACCGCGTCCAGCGTCGCGCTCTTGCCGCGCCCGACTAGGCCATCGGCGTGGCGTGCCTCTAGATAGCCGAGCGCCACCAACCGGTCCTGCATGGCCTTTACCTGCGGATCGCCGCCGCCTGGAAGCGTGATCGGACGATAGGCGGCGCTGCGATGCCGCGCGCGGATCACGTCCCGGATATAGGGAAAGCGCGGGTCCCACGGCGATCGGTCGCCGCCGGTCACGCCATCGCCAAAATCGGAGATGAAGACGCGGCCCGGTCCCGCCGGGCGGATTCGGTCGCGCTCCGGCATGAACCAGCTTTCCACCAACGAGGCCTGTTGCTCAACATTGAAACTGGTCCAGGGTTTGCCGATCGCGCTTCGCGGGAATTTGTAGGCGGTGCTGCGATGCGTCCCCCAGCCTCGCCACTTTCGCGTCTTCCAGATGTCGCTTACGCCGCTCGACAGCTGTGACCAGATGGATTGACCCATGTAGAATGTCGGCCAGACCCCGTTCTCTCCCTGCCACACATGGCAAAGTTCGTGAATCAACGTGGCCCTGCGCTCCTTGTCGGTCATCACCCCGCCGAAGCCGTCTTTCCAGTTCACGGTATAGTCGAACTTGCCCGTCGACCCGTCCATACCGGCGAGAGTGACGGCGGAACCTAGGTCCAGGTTGGTAAGATAGATGCGATCGAAGGGGATGCTGGCCGCGTACACGGTTCGCGCCAGTTGCATTTCCGTCGCTGTAAGCTTTCTTGCCTCGACCATATTGGTCTCCCCTGTACCACGGTGCAACCAACGCCGATCACCTCGGTTCCGTCGTCGCGCTATGGGCAGTACCCTCGGACAGCCGGCCAAAAGAGACCCGACTGACCCACATTCACGGACTGGCCGGTGGTCCGCCTGAAAGCGCAGGTGGCAGATCGAGATCAGGGACGTTGGGCACTTTCGCGCGGGACGATGCACGAGTACCGGCGGAACGCTTCATGGCGTAATAGGGCAGCTATTGCTTGGTCAGCGCCCAAGACCCGTCGGTCGGCTACCGGCCAAAATCGCCGTTCGCGATCGGCAAGGCGAACCCGAGCGCGGACGGAAGGCAGTCGCCCAGTAGCGGACGTTTGAGGCATCCCCTGACCGCCTCATTGCGGCCACTCAATCATTCGGCCATACGCTGCCGGCAGTATGACGATCATAGCTACGCTCCTTTTTCTCGGTGCGGCTACGGCCGGCAATCATCCTACCATTGACGCTGTGCGGGATGATCTTGCCGCTTTCGCTGGATATCGGCTCACACTTTGCGGTGAGGTTTCAGCGGATCGATCGATCCTTTATTCAGACACCGTGTCGCATTTTAATGGCCGGGTAGGTTTAAGGCTGCGCGGCTATCGTTCGGCAAGGCGAAGTAAGTGCATCGTCGGCTACCTTGTTCACGAAGACGATCAAGAGCCGCCACGTCGAGGTGAGCCGCGTACCATGCTCTTAACGGATGCTGCAGTGCAACCAGACTAAGTTTTTATAACGGCTGACCGGTGAGCCAAGACGTTCCCTGCTCTGCCTCTTGAAATGATCGGCAACTGGGGTTCGTCGATAAAGCGGACCGGCGCTTCTGACGTGTTCGCCGGTTTCAGGCGCCTGATGACTTGGCTTCGGTGTTCAGATGCTCCCGGCGAGCATGATTGTGCTCGCCCATCCATAGTCGGGCAACGATTGACTGGCGCCAAGCCTCCATATGCTACCCGGTCGATCAACGGAACTGCCGCACAACGGCCGGATGCTGCTGGAACAGGGGATCGCGTTGCCAACGTCTTACGAAACTTCGATCCACAACAGCGTCGGCCCTGTCCATCTCAACCGCGTTCGCACGCGCAGCGTGCCACGGGCGGGTGTGAAGATCCCAGCGGTCTCGACTTGGCGGAGATGATGCCGTGTGTCACGCGGCCCGACACCGCGGCGGTTCGGGCCGACGGCGGGCAGCCTGGCACGGCCATCCGAGCTTGTTGTTCCGTGGCGTGGCGCGAGCGTGACCCTTCGCTATGGTAGGCCCGATACCCTTGCCGCTGCCCGATTGAGTGCCGGACCAGTTGGAGGATATCCTCATGCCGAAGACATTCGGGACTGGATGATGCCCGATGTACCTACCGCTTTGGTCAAGCTCGTCTCTCTGCCCCCCCGCGTTCAACGTGCAGACGCTGCGGCGGAACCTAAAGACCCGCGACGGTCAGACCATCCGTAACGCGGCTCATGGCATGTTCGTTCTTGGGGCGCCGCCGATACCCTCGCTTGCCGCGGCGATAGCGATTTTCGGCAAGCGTTTGTCGAAGCCGTTTGCCGACCGGGTGATCCACATCACCCTATTTATCATCGCATCGCTCGGTATTACGCCGCACCGGTCCCTGGATATCAGCGGCTGATAGCCTGCTGACGCTCGGAGGGTCGGTCCGCCTGACCAGCAGTAACGCGGCGGCCGATGCGATCAGTCCGAAGCACCGTCGCGCCGGTAAGCTACAGCGCCGGGACCCTGATCAAAGCGGGCGCGTCACGCGCAAGAGCGAACCGTCGCCAGGTCTTCCTATGTCAGTATCTGGACATCGTCCCGACGCACGCTCGTCACTCCCCCCGCCCCGCCTTTACCGATTCGAACCATACCATGTCCGTCCGCCAGCCGCGTTCGCCCGCGAGCGTCGCGATACGGTTGCGCCAGTCGCTGCCGCGGTCGCCGAGCGGAGGGGCCAGCACGGCCGCATCGAATGGTCCCTTGCCGGTCACCAGCAGCAGCCCGGACCAGCCGGCATGGTCGAGGTCGATCTGCAATCGATAGCGATCGTTGCCGAGGTCCGTGATCGGCAAACCGTTGCGCGAGGTGGCTATTGTCGCGGCGAAATCCTTGCGGCTGGGAATCACCATGTCGATCCGCCCGGACGGCTCCAGCCCGAGCAGCGCGAAGTCGAGCGACGGATCGGCGATCGTGATTCCGACCACGGCATTAGCGGCGATCTTACCGGAATAGGCTGAATCCTGCGGTTGCGGGCGCATCTCAAAGCGGCGCTGCGGCACCGAGAGACGGCTTTTGCCAATCGCGCGGATTTGGCGAAACGCATCTAGCGCGGCGCATCCTGCCGGGGTGATGAGCGAAACGTCGGCAAAGTCGATATCGCGGGCAGTGGTTCCCGCAACGCGCAGCGCGGCAGCGATCTCGCTTTGCGCCTGCGCCGGATTGCCCGCCACGCCTGCGAGCGCAACGTCGATCCCGCCCTGTCGGTCAGCAAGCGTCGTGACGCCGAGCCAGGTGCAACTCACCGATGGCAGCGCCGCCTCGATCGTCGACCGCGACCGCTGCACCATGTCGACGCTCGGTGCAGCCGCGGTGACGGGCGCGTCTTCGCCGCGGTCGAACGCGAACACCGCCAGGATCGCGATCAGCGCCGCTACCGCCACGCTTGCCGCGGCGATCCAGCGCACCGGCAGCGACCGCGCCGGCGGGGCGGGCGCATCGACCGCATCGAGTGCGTCGAGCACCGCCTCCATGTTGCGCAGCCGATCGGCCGGATCGACCTTGACCATCCGCTCGACGACCCCGCGCAGCGGCACCGGAACGGCCGAAAGGTCGAAACCCGCCCGCCGTTTGTCGACCGCGTCCACCAGCGATCCGCCGAGCCCGAGGTCGGCACCGCGCGAGACCGCGATGATAACGAGTCCAAGGCTGTAGACGTCGGTCCATGGCCCCAGCGCGCGCGCGTAATCGCCGAGTTGTTCTGGTGCGACATAGCCGAGCTTCCCGGCGAACCCATCCCCCACGATCGTTGCGCTTCCGGGATCGAGATCCTTGGCGATGCCGAAATCGATCAGCTTCGCGCGATCGAGTTCGTCCCCGGCGAGCAAGACGTTGTCGGGCGACACGTCGCGGTGGATCGCGCCCAGCCGATGGGCCGCTGCCAGCCCCGACGCAAGCCGCCGCAGCAATCGCGCCAACGCCGCCATGTCCGGGCGCAGGGTGCTCAGCCGGTCGGAGAGTGCCGTTCCATCGATATATTCGGTGACGATATAGAATACGCCGAGCGCCGGTTCGGTCGCCGCGCCGCGGTAATGCACCACTGCCTCGTGGTGCAGCCGGGTAAGCGTCTGCGCCTCGCGCCGAAACAGCGCGATGACATTCGGGTCCGCCGCGAGTGCGGGAAGCATCACCTTGATCGCCACGCGTTCGTCGGTGGCGAGGCTTGTCCCCTCGAAAACCTCGCCCATCCCACCGCGCGCGATGAAGCGCCGAACACCGAACATATGATTCAGGACGTCACCGGGCTTGATCGCCGCGCTGACGGCCGGTGGCGGCGGCGGGAGCCCGGCAGGTGCGTGTGCCGGCGCGAAGACCGTGCGCTCATCCCCCACCTCCCCCGCCGGCCCCTTCCCCGCCCCTTCCACGCCTGCGCGAGGCTGGTAGACGGTGTGCTCCCGATCGTTCTCGTCGCTCATGAAGCCACCCTGCCCGGCGCCGCGCGCGTCGTCTCATGCACACTCACCAGCACGGCGGTGACGTTGTCCGGCGCGCCGGCCGCCAGCGCCGCTGCGATCAGCGAATCGAGCGCCGCCTGGCGGTCAGGGCCGGCCATCAGCCGTGCGATTTCGGCCTCGTCGATAACGCCGGTCAGCCCGTCGCTGCACAGCAGGAACACGTCGTCGGCCTGCGCCGCATCAGTCACCACGTCGACGGCCAGCCGCGCACCGACGCCCACCGCGCGCGCCAGTACGTGCCCGCGCGGATGATGCCGCGCCGCTTCGGGCGAAATCAGCCCGCGCTCGACCATCTCCTGCACTTGGCTGTGATCCCGCGTCAGTGGATGCAGCATCCCTTCACGCAGCACATAAGCGCGGCTGTCGCCGACCCACAATGCCGCGAACAGATCTTCGCGCACCAGCAGCGCGACCACCGTGGTTCCCATCTGCTGCGTGCGCCGCTGCGCCTCGCCCCAGATGCGACGGTTGGCGCTGTGGACGGCATCCGCCACCGCTTGCGTCGCAGCCGCGAAGTCCGGCGGCGGGTCGATACTCCCCAGCGCCTGCACGACTGCATTGGAGGCCCAGTCGCCATGGGCATGCCCCCCCATGCCATCCGCCACCGCCCACAGCCCAATCTCGGGCCGCGCGCAGAAACGATCCTCGTTAACGGTTCGCTTGAGCCCCGGATGCGTCGTAGCGACCGCGAATGTGCGCAGCGCAGCGGTCATGCCAGCATCGCCGTCAGCAGATCGGCGGGATGCGCGCCCTCAAGCACCGCCGCCTTGCCGTACCAGCGCGACACCGGCCCCGCCGGCGCCCCCGCAGCCTCGGCCAGCTGGTCGGCGGTCCATCCTTCGGTGATCGCGGCGTACAGCAGATCCTCGCATGCGGCCGCCGCATCGCCGAGCAGCAGCACCGGAAACCGCCGTCCCGCCGCGTCCTGCGACGCCGCCACGGCGCCGGCAACACCATCACCCTCGGCGCGCCATGGTTGCGCCGCGTCGAAGCGATCGGCAAACGCATCGCCATATCGTTCGCGCGCCGCCAGCAGGCTCGCGGACAGCCAGTCGTCGAGCGCCGCGCTGTCCGTCGGCCCGATCCCGCGTGCCACGAAATCGCCGTGCGCGGGCAGCTTGCCGAATACCCAGGCGGTCATAACGTCCCCGGGCATCGAAACGACCACAGTCCCGCGCGGCTGAACGGATTGCGTTTGCTTGGCAGCGCGACGGCCAGCGTCGTGCGCGCCACGCCGTCGCCGAACGAGGCGCGGATCGCCTGCTCGCCGGCGTTGGCCTTCTCCGCTTTGTCCATCAGCCGAAACAACGCCCACGGCCCCTCTGTCTCAATTCGCTCCAGCTCCGGTCCCAGTGGCACCTCGGCCCCCTTCGGCCCGGCTGCGCCTGCCGGACCGTAGAGCACGATCGACGCCTCAGGCAGGCCACCGTTGGCGGACCATAATAGCGGTTTCGGCTGATTGCTTCCCGGCGTGAAGCGATAGCGCGTGCCGCCGCTCGACAATTCCACCGTTCCCACGCCCGGTCCGAAGCTCGCCACCTGCACCTTGATCGGCAACCCGCCCGCCAGTAGATCGCGCAATTCCACGGTCCGCGTGAAAGCCTCGGGCGACGAGGGATTAAGCGCCCCCGCCACCGGATCGCCATCCTTCCAGCGCCACACCGGCCCATCGGTATTGATCATCGACGCGAGCCGCGCTTGCACGAACTGGTCGATCACCCCGCCCATGCCGAACACGCGCAGCGTCTCAGCCATCGGTGCGTCCGGTGCATTGCCCGCGAAGAAAGGGTAGTGCTCCTGGGCAACCTCCTTGCACGCCGGAAGGACGGTCTTGGCATAGGCATCGGTGACGGCGCCGCTCGCTGCGCCGATCTGCGCCGCCGCCCCGCCGCCTGCCGCGGCGTTGACGAAAGACTGCAGTTGCGGCGGGGCGGCCGCCGCCGACGCCTTCACGGTCGCCAGTGCAGCGGCCATCGACGCCTGTGTCGCGTCGGACCCGCCACCACCGCCAATCGATTGCGCCGCGATCACCGCCTGCCCCGCCGCCTTGATACCGGACACGAATTCATCGATCGGCGCCGATCCGCGCCCGTCGCCGACATATTCATGCATATTGGCGAAATAGCCGCTGATCTCGTCCCCGGCGTCGAGCCCGCGCGCGCGATCGCGCCCGATCTCGTCGGCGACACGGCCCAGCCGCGAACGGTTCATGCCGTAGCGCCCCGCCTTTGCCAGCCCGGCCTGCACCCCACCGGAAAAGATGGTGTTCTTGCGCAGTTCCAGCAACACGCGCTTCAGCGGCGACGGGCTCTTGGTCAGCGCGCCGAATGCGGCCGGATTGCGGAAATACGCCCCCGGTTGCATCGCCGCGATCATCCCGTCCCACGCCGCGATGTAATCCTTGGCGTAGAGCCCCGCAACGCCCGGCCGCACATTGGAGAGCTCCTCGCCCACGCCCGCCTCCTGCGCCCCGCCCAGCACCCACAGGTCGCGCTTCAGATCCTGCTGGACGGTCGCGAGTCCCGGGAGATACGCCTTCTCATAACCCGCACGCGTGAAGAAATACGGGATGCGATAATCGGCCACCGCATCGGGCGCCGCAAAGGCCAGCACGTCGCCCTGCGACAGCACATTCGCCGCCTCCCACGCCGGCCCGGCCGACGCCGCCTTCTGCCGCATCACGGCATAGGCGCGATCGGCGAGGCTCAGCGTCTGCACCGCCGCGCGTGCCGTAGTGACGAGCGCGGCATCGAGCGGCGGTTTGCGACCGGGCCACGCCGCCGCGAGGTCGCGATCCTCCAGCAAGGCGTCGAGGTGCCGCGTCAGCGCCACACGCTCGGCCTGGCTGTCCGCGCCCGGATAGAGCTCCTCGGCCCAGTCGGTCGTGACCCAGGCCTTCACCGCTTTGGCATCCATCGGGCCTTGCTGGCCGAGCATCAGATATACTTTCAGCGGCTCGTACAGCCGCATCGGATCGCTGCCGTCGGCTTTCATCACCGCTTCGAGCCGCAGCAGCAACCGAGGCAGCATGATCCGGCGCAACGCCGCACGATAGGTTTCCTCCGCCTGATTGCTGAGGCTGCGCTGATACAGGCCGAAGGTCATCAGCAGCGGCGGCCCGCCGGCGCGTCGCTCGGCATAGCCACGCGGTAGCGTGCGCAGCGTCTCCAGCGCCGGTATCGCCGCGCGCAGATCGGCGTCGTCCTCGCGCACCTGGACCAGATCGACCCCGGCGTCGCGCAACTGCCGCTCGGCCAGCGCGGCGCGTTCGGCCAGCGCATTCTGGAACGTCCGGTTGCGCACATAGCTGACACCCCATGCCGCCAGCACCAGTGCCGTGGCGATGCCGATCGCGGCCAGCGTGGCGACCATCTGTGCGCGCTGCCGCTTCTTCGCGCGCAGGTCGGTCGATACCAGCCCCGCCTCCGGAAACATCACCTCGGTCAACAGCCGGTTGAGGAAATAGGCGCGGCTACGCGTTTCCACCACTCCGCCGGCCGGCGAGTCATAGACATCGCCCATCGCCGCAAGGATGCGATCGAGCGGAGCACCTTCCTGGACACCGCTGGTGAGATAGAAACCACGCAATTGCGCTGGCGCATCGTCACCCGCGACGAACGCGCCCTCGGCGAAGCGCATCAGGCGTGCGCGGAGGCTGCGCAGCTGCGCCGGGAACCCCAGCATCATGCCGCGGCGGCGCTGATCGACCTCCTCGAACAAGCGCCGCGCCTGACGATCGTGGATCGCCTGCGCGGAGGTATCGAAGGCGTTCGCCAGCGCCTCGGCGGTTGGCCTGCCGTCGGCATAGGGCAATGTCGCGCCGAGCACCGCGCGCCGCCCCTCGATGTCTAGATCGTCGAAATACGCGTCGAAGCCGGCCAGCAGATCGGCCTTTGTCACGATCAGATAGACCGGCACCGCGGTCTCCAGCGTCCGCCGCAGTTCGACCAGACGGCGTCGCACCGCGCTGGCATGCGCGTCGATCGCCGCGCAATCATTGCCAACGAGCAGGTCGACGCCGATCGCGACGATAATGCCGTTGATCGGTTGCGCCGGCCGGCTTTTCTTCAGCAGTGCCAGGAACGACGTCCAACCCGCCGCATCGATCGTCGCATCCGAATCCTGCGTCGTATAGCGACCCGCGGTATCGACCAGCACCGCCTCGTCGGCGAACCAGAAATCGAGGTTGCGCGTGCCGCCGACCCCCTTGACCGCCTGTTCGACGAACGGAAAGCGCAGCCCGGAATGGAGCAGCGCCGTCGTCTTGCCCGCCCCCGGCGGTCCGATGATGACGTACCATGGCCGGCTGTAGAGATAGTCGCGCTTGTTGCCCGCGGCGGCACGCAGCTTTGCCAGCGCCTCGCTCATGCGCGTGCCGAGCGCGCGGCCTTCCTCCTCCGCGGCGTTCGGCCCGGCAAGTTCTCTGGCGATCTCATCGGCGCGCTTCTTCGCCCGCCAGCGCCGCACGCCCCACCACACGCCCCACAGCGACGCGATGACTGCAACGCCCGCGATCCGCACGCCCCATGGCCGGAAGAAGACAAAGAACAGCGGCAGCGCGAAGGCGACGATCAGCGCTAGCACCAGCGCCGTCAGCAGCGTCACGGCATACCAATTGGAGAAGAACCGCCGCATCAGTAGCGCCTCGGCACGATGATCTCGACGCGCCGGTTCTGCGATTTGCCCTCGGCGGTATCGTTCGACGCGATCGGCACGCTTTCCCCCAGTCCCTTGGTCGATACCCGCCCCGGATCGCTCAGATCGTTGCGGATCAATTTGCCCACCGTTTCCGCGCGCGCCTCGGACAGAGCCATATTGTCGGGGAAGCGCACCGTCGCGACGCGGTCGTTGTCGGCATGCCCCTCGATCAGCACCGATCCGCGCTCCGCCTCGATCGCGCGACCGATGCGGTGGAACAGTGTCTCGCGGCCGTTCTCGAGCGCGTCCGATCCGGATTCGAACAATTGTCCCACCGTCGTCCGCACGCGCACCGTCTGCGAATCCTCCTCCACCGCCACCAGCCGCTCGCGGATCTCCGGCGCCAGAAAGCGGGCGATGCGCGATGCCTGTGCACTTTGCGTCGCCGCCATTTCCGCGGCCGGGCGCGACAACGTCACGCGCGTATCCGGGTTGAGTGCCGCCAGCCGGTCGGTCGGCAGGTCGCCGCTTGATGCCAGCATCAGCCGCAGCACCGCATAAATCAGCACCAGCAGCGCCAGCGCGCCGGCTGCGGCGAGCGCTAGCACGTTCAGCCCGATCCGCGCCGCCGGCGCCGTTTCGCCGCGCCAATTGGGCACCAGCTCGATCTGCGACAGCGATCGGACGTGTGGCAGCGCGCCGTGCAGCCGCGTCATGATTTCCTGCAGCCGCCGCCTCCCGTCGGGCATCACACGGAAGCGTCCCTCGAACCCGGCGGCAAGGCAGGCGTGGAACAGCTCGATCAGGTCGAGATTGTCGCTCGGCACGCGGAGCATGTCGTCGACCAGCTGCCAGAAGCGGTCGCCGCCGATGTTCTCGTGGAAGAATTGCACCACCATCGCGCGGCGCGCCCATTCCGCGCCGTCGGTGCCGATCCCCGGCAAGTTCTGCGCCACGTCGTCGGCGGTCGCACAGACCGCGTATTTCGCCCGCTGCCGCTTCTCTTCGGGATAATGCGGTGCGATCGCGCGCTCGAACGTCGCGATCGCCTTAGAGCATTCGCGGTGGAAATCGGGCATCGGCATCCGCACCCGCCCGGCGCGCACCGCGGCGAGCAGCGCGAGCACCGGCTCGGCCTCGGCAAGCATCACGTTGCGGATGCGCGGCGGTGTTGCCGGCAACGGCACATCGTCGTCGGCCAGCCGCGACGGGGCGGCCGCTGGGGCACGCCCGGTGTGCGACAACGGCGGCGGCGCAGCATAGCCGCCAGCCTGCTGCTGCGTCCCGGCCCCGCGCTTCAGCCCTTGCAACGGCGACGGGCGGAATACGGTCTTGTCGCCGTCGTCGTCTCCGGTTTCGCTCACCGTCCGCTCCGCTTCACGCACCACAATTCCAGCTTCAGCCCCGGCCAGTCACCCGCGACATGCAGCCCCAACGCGGATGCGGTGGAGAATTCCTGCCAGTCGGGCACGCCGCGATCGAGCTCGAAATAGACGAAGCCGGGCAGGACGCGCAGCTGCGGCGGCGGTGTCGGCGTGTGACGGAGCGGCACGCCAGGCAGCGCCGAATCGACGATCTGCCGCATCCGCTGCACCGATCCGACCTTGGCCACCGACGGGAACAGACCGCGGATCTCTTCCACCGGCGCAGCGGCGGCCACCGCGAGGTAGAAATAGCCGGTCTGGTACAGACCGTTGTCGGTGATCGGTGAGACATACGCGCCCGGCCCGGCCTGATCGAGCGGCAACTGCATCGCTGATCGCTCGAACACCGCCGACAGCATCGATTGCAACAGGTCGAACACCGGGTCGAAACAGGTCTGCGGATCGGCATGGTCGTACCGCGGCAGCGGCGGCGCGCGCCGCTCCGGTCGGATGAGCGTCGCCAGCTCACCCGCCATCGAGATCAGCGCCTCGTACAGTCGTTCGGGGTGGACGGTCGGCAGGAACTGGAGATGCTCCAGCACCGGCAGCCAGCGGTTGAGTGCCTGCAGCAGCAGGAAGCCGGTGAACGTATCCTGCCCGCCGTCGGTCGCCTCCACCGCGCGCAGCGCCAGCTCGCCGGCGCGCTGAGCGGCGCGGCCGACGATGTCCGCCAGACCCGCCCGCAACCGCGTCGCCGCCGCGAAATCGAGCGTCGCCGGGATATAGCGGTCGTCGAGCATCACTCGCTTGTTGTCCACCTCTCGCACCCGCGCCACGCCCAGCGTTACGCGCCCATAGGTCTGGTCGCGGGTCACGCCGAAACGCAGGTTCGGCCGCGCCAGCCCGATCGGCTCGCTCGTACGGTCGTTGGAATACGCGTCGATCACCTCCGCATCGTCGACCAGGAAGCGGGCATCGAGGCTGTCGGTCTCGGCATCGCGAAACTGGACTGCGCCGTGCTGACGTGCGGGTAACGTCAACGATATCAACGCGTCCCGCGCATCGTTGGGCACGTCGAGCGGCGGCGGCGGGGGCATGTCCTCGGGGATCGCGAACGGCGTTCCATCGGGCATGACGCCGGTCGCACGCACGATCGCGAACTTGCCGAGTGAAGCGAGATCGTCGTCGACCACCAGGTCGGTGAGCCCCCACGGCCAAGGCCGCACGCTCCCGATCCGTGCGTCGATCTGCGCCTCGAAATGACGGTCCTGGGCCTGGAAATGCTGTGGCCTCAGGAACATCCCCTCGGACCATGCCACCCTGTTCTTGTCCACGCGCGTCGAGCCCCCCAATCGTCGGTGCCGCATTGCCGCCGGCTAACACCGCATCGCGGCCAGTTGTCAAAATGCGCCGGCCCGGCAATAGCTCCCCGACCGGCGCAGCGATGCTGGTAGCAGAGCAGAACGGAGCTGGCGTGTATAACCACAACGATCCGGAGCCGTCATTCGACCCCCGATCGTGGTCGGTCCCGAAAACCGTGGCACCGAAATCTGCTGCGCCGAGCGTAGAGGCCAGGAAACTACCCATTGGCGTAGCCCTTGGCATCGCCGTGGCGGGCGCAATTTTGGCCCATACCGCCCGCGCGCCGCAGCAGCCGGCGCGCCCCGTGACGCCAGCGACGATCGCACCGCCCGCGACCGCCGCGGTCCAGGCCGAAACGTTTGACCAGCGCACGCTTAACGTCCCCTCTCCCGCGAGCATCGCCACGAGCCTCGTCGCGCTCGGCGTGGCGCGCGCGGACGCCGAACGCGCCGGCGCCCTCGCGAGCAACGCGGTCGGCGACACCGATGGGCCGCTGCGGATGGAAGTGGGGATTGGCCGCACAGGCTTTCACGGGCTGACCGCCACGCATCCGGACGGCGGCGGCGTGGTGATCGAGCGCAACGCCGACGGCGCGCTGATCGCGAAGCCACTTTCCGCCAAACTCACCCGCCGCCTGACCTTCGTCCGTGGTGAACTCGACGGTGAAAGCTTCTACAGTTCCGCCGTTGCGGCCGGCGTGCGCGACGTGCTGGTCGGCGCCTTCGCCAACGCTTTCCGCTATGATTTCGACATGCAGCGCGAAGTGTCGGCCGGCGACGTGTTCGAGGCCGGCTTCGAGGAGCGCGTCAATGCCGATGGCGAACCCGTCGGCCCCGCCATGCTCGTCTACGCTTCGCTCGCGACCCCTGCCAAGACGCGCGCGTTGTACCGTTACCGGTTGCCCGGGGCGCCCGTGGCCGAATGGTTCGACAGCAGCGGTCGCAGTAGCCGCCGCGCGCTGATGCGTACCCCGATCGAGGCGGCGCGGATCAGCTCGGGCTTCGGGATGCGCGGCCATCCGATTCTCGGCTTCCGCAAAATGCACCGCGGCACCGATTTCGCTGCTCCTACCGGCACGCCGATCTTCGCCGCGGGTGACGCGACCGTCAGCATCGCCGGAATGAAGGGGGCGAACGGCAATTTCGTCCGGCTGCATCACGCCAATGGCTGGGAAACACTGTACCTGCACATGAACCGGATCATGCCTGCTATCCTCCCCGGCACGCACATCGCGCAGGGCACGCAAATCGGTGAGGTGGGAACCACCGGGCGATCGACCGGGCCGCATCTTCATTACGAGGTTCATATCGACGGAGCGCCGGTCGATCCGCTTTCGATCGAAACGGCTGGCGGTCAGGCGATCCCGGCGGCGCAGATGGCGGCGTTCCATAAAGCGCGCGACGCTATCGACGCACGGCGCGCGGCATCGCGCTGACCGTCGCGGATCCGACCCGGGCAGTACGCGACAGAAGAAAAGCGAGCGTCGCGCCCAGTGCGAACGTCATCGCCCAGCTCGCATTCAGCCCCGCCTCGGACCCGCCCCAGCGCACCGCACCGACGAGGTCGAGGTCGATCAGCGAACCGAACGCGCCCGTACCCGGATTGGGATCGAGGCCCAGCCCGAGTTGCTCCATACCGTTCCACGCCAGATGCGCACCGACCGCCGCGGCGATACCGCCGCGCAGCGCGAGCACCCCGAACAGCAATCCGCCGAGTAGCATGTTGGCGATCGTCACGAGATCCGCCGCCGCCGCGACACCATGCAGCAGCGCGAATCCCGCCGCACTCGCCGCGACGCCCGCCGTCGCGCCGATGCCGCGCACGAGGAGAGGCTGGAGGTACCCGCGGAACATCGCCTCCTCCGCGATCACCTGCAGCCCGATCGATGCCACGCCCAGTGGCAGTGCGGCCGACACGGCCGACCCGCCGACCGTCATCGTCCCAGCCACCGCGCAATAGACTATCGCGAGTGCCAGCCCGGCCAGTCCAAGCGCGGCACCACCGCCTAACCCGCGCCCCAGTCCGCGCAGCGACCAGGCCGACAGCGTCCCTGTGAACGAAGCCAGCCCGATCGCAACCACCAGCATCGGCCCGAAAAGCATCAACGTGAAGACCGTCTCTCCCGAAGCATCGCTCATGCCCTCGCTGGCGCGCGACGCCAGCGGAACGCCCAGCGCGAGCCAGCCCCACACCAGGATCAGGCCAGCCCCCGCCAATGCTATCGACCGCCATGCCACGCTCAGCGCGCCGCGACCTGCGGCGCCCGACCCGCCGACAGCATCGGCTTTGCACTGTCGCCAACGAGGAAATACGGCGCCCAATAAAACGGATGCGAATAGCGCGGGCTCGCGATCAGCGTGCGCTGGGCCGCCTGCAGGGCCTGACCGATCGATCCGGCGCGGCCCTGCGCGTAGAAGGCGCGCATGAACTCGTCGCTCTCCTGCTCAGCCGATACTTGCCAATAGGTCGCCAGTACCGATCGCGCATTGGCGGTCAGGAAGGCGCGCACCATCCCTTCCAGCGTCGATCCCGCCTGCTCCTGCCCGGAAGCACGGCGCAGCGCCTCACCGCGCACGCCCGCCGCCGTGTCGCACGCCGACAGGACGACGAGATTGGCGTCGAGTCGCAGCTTGGCGATCTCCGAGAAGTCGAGCAGCCCGTCGGATCCGGCCGCGCCGAACGACGTCACCAACGCGGGCGGCGATTTCGAACAGCCCCACATGCCTTCTTCGAGGCCATGCGTGGCGAAATGCATCACTTCATATTGGTCGAGGTCGCCGCGCGCCTCGACCGCGCTGTCGCTGAACGCCGCGCCCGTCACGAACTGCGCGTCGCGTGTGCCTAGTGCATCGGCGGCGATCGTCAGTTCGCGGCCATTGATCGGCTTGAGGATGCGCGCAATCCCGCCCAGCCGATCCGCCGCCACGGTGCAGCCGACGCCTACGCGGATCATACCCCCGGCCTCCGGCGCGACAGTCGGCGACGACGCAAGATGCTGCCCGAAGCCGATGAAGGCTCGGCTCGCCCGTGACGCCGGCAGCGCGCGCGCGACGAGGAACGAGCGCGGTGACAGGGCGGTCGAAATAGCAGCATTGGTCGCCAGGAAGGACGTGGTCGAGAAATCGAAAGCGTCCGCCTTCGCCCTGTCCTGGGCATAGCGCGTCACGAGCGCACCGACTGGCAATTGCTGCAATGGCCCTGAGGGATCGACCACGATCGCACGCGACGTCGCGAGCACGTCCGCTGCCGGCCCTGCGATCAGACGGAACAGTGTGTAAGCACGTGCCTCGTCGAACGGCACCAGTTTGCCTGCGCCGAGATTGCCGTCGATCGACGCACGCAGCTGCCCGGCAAGCTCCATCACGGCGTTCTTCGCGGCGTCGCTCTCGGCGATCTTGTAGATCAGCGTGCGGTCTGCCGTGGCCACCAGTCCATAGACGCGCCGGTTGAGCGTCGTCAGCTTCAGGAACGTCTCGCCCGGCTGCAACGCCTTTCGCAATTCGGCCAGCGTCGCCGGGCTTTCGTCGAGCGTGCGATAGCGCGGATCGGCGGCGAGCCCGGCTTCCACGTCCAGCAAGCGCTTCTCCGCCGCGGTGCGCGCCAGTCCCAGCTCTGCCGCGGACGTTCCGGGCGTGCCGCCTGCATCGTTGCCGATCGCATAGCGCAGACGGGTCAGCTCGCGCTCCAGATCGGCGCGCTCGCGCACCAGGCTGCCCAGCGCCGGATCGGCGGTGACGACGTTGCGCAACTCGCTGATCTGCCGCGCGACCGCCGGCTCACCATTGGCCTGCACCGCCTGGAAGAACAGATCGTAGGTATCCGCCTGCGGCTTGCCCGCTTCGGCCACCAGCAGGTCGAGATAATCCTCCATCGCGATCGCGCCGCCGGCCGAGGTCGCGTTCGAGGCGATCAACGCTTGTACCGCCGCATGGAACGCCGCGCGCGCCTCGGTGCGTGGCACGCCGGTGCGCGCGAAGATTGCCGCGCGTTCCAGTTCGGCCTCAGCAATCGCCGGCTCTGCGCCGGTCCCCGCATTGGCGAGCGACCCGCGGCGCAGCGCCTCCACCGTTGCGTCGAGATGCCCGAGCGCCGCCCGATAATTTCCTGCGCGTGCCGCGATGCGCCCCTGCTGCCGCGAGATTCGCGCCCCGAGCCAGAACAATTGCGCTTGGTCGAGCCGCGCGTTGGTTAGCGGGCGATAAATCGCCGCCGCCGCTTCGATCTGCGTCGTCGCCCCCGCGACATCGCCACTCGCCAGCAGCGCGACGCTTCGCCCGTACCGCGCCTGCGCGTCGAGCACGAGCCGCGAGAGCTGCGCCACGTCCGCCAGCGCCGGCATCCCGCGCCCGCCCGTCACCGGCTGATTGAGCGCCACCAGCGTCGCCGGATCCTGCAACGGTCGCACCTCGGCCACGGTGCTCGAGTCGAGCCGGTTGAGCAGCGCCAGCGCCTCGGCGAAGGCGCCCCGGTTGATCGCGTCGAGCGCGTAATACGTGTCCTGCTTGCGCGACAGGAACGGCGTGCGCGCAGCCGGCGAAGCGGCAAGCGTCTCGCGCGCTACCGCGAAGTGCGCCTGCGCCGACTCAGGAAAACGGATATTCGAATCCGCCAGCCCCGCCTCCAGCTCCAGCTCGGCACGCAGGGTAGCCGGCGTATCGGGCGACAGACGACTGATCGCATCGTTCAGCACGCGCGCGGCGTCGACGTGCAAACCCTTGTGGTTGAGCGCGATCCCCTGCGCCAGCGCGTCGGATACGCTGGTCGGGGCGGCGACGATGTCGACCGCCACCGCCGCAGCGCCATCGCGCGCCGACAGCGGCGCGATATCGACGGTCGCCGCCGGCGCGTGGGTTTCGCCCATGCGCGGCTGGCGCAGTCCGGCCGCGATCGTCAGCCCCTCTTCCGCCTGCGCCAGCAGCGCTGGCGTCGCCGATGCAACATACAGCCGGTCCCCGCGGAGCAGATCCAGCCGCACCGATTCCAGTCCGGTCTGTCTGTCCAAGCAGCGCGCGGCCGTCGCCGGCTGGCCCTCGATCGTGACCGCGCGCTTCGTGCCGCAGTCGAACTGCGCGTCCACCGCCGCGACCGCATCAGCCTTCACCGCGCGCACGCTGCCCAGCGGGCGGCTGGCGGTGACGCTGGAGCAGGTGATCGCATAGGCCCGTGCGAAGGCGTCGGGCGCCCCCGCATCGTTCCACGTCCGCGCCGCCGTGCAGCGTTCCCCGGATGCGTTGCTGCCCAGGCTGAAGCTGTCCAGCCGCGCCGGCGGCGGGGTCGCGACGCAACCGGCAAGGGCGGTGGCGGCACCGGCTAGCAGCACCGCGATACTGGTACGGATCACGGCTTGGACTCCTGCGGCTGGGCGTTTGATCGAACTGGGGATTGCATGGCGGATCGAGCGGCGGTCGGGCCGGTTCCGAGCTGTTCCGGAGCGAGTGCCGGCAGCCCGCCGAGCAGTTCCTCGTTGTTGCCGCCGATGATCGGGCTGAACGGCAGAGACACGTCCTGCCGGATGCCGAACACCGCCTCGCTGTTCCAGTTGAATACCTGCAGCGTCGGCTGGATCACGATCGTCGTCAGACAGCCCGCGCCCGACCGTGCGAGGCACCCGTTGATGCGACTGTTGGCAAGCAACAACGGATCGATCTCGATCACGGGATTGCCGAGCAAGGCCGTGCTAGCACCCGAGATGCCGTTGATCGTGCCGAACAACGCGAAGCTGGCCGTGGCCGGCGCCCCGAACGTCGAGACCCGCAGCGCCGGCAGCACCGGCATGGCGAGGCTACCGAGCGTCACGGCGGAGGTGCTGCCGGGGATGCCGGTATTCTGGAACAGCGCATAATCGCCGAACCGCACCGTCAGCGACCGTGCGGCGAGCGTGGTGGTCGCGTCTGGCGAATAGACGGTGGCACCCAGGAGCGGGTTGTAGAGTGCGGAATTGGCGTTGCCGATCAGCGCCGCCGCTTGCTCGCTGCCCGCGTCCCCGGGTTGCAGCGTATCGATAAAGCCGGGTGCGAGGCCGACGGCGATCCGATTGCCACGCAGCTCCACATCGGCACCCTCGGCGTAGATCCGACCGCCAGCATCGCTCGTCGCGACGACATGGATCGTCTGCGCATTGCCCTGCGCCGCATCGCCGCCGATCCGGATCGCCTGCGCGCCGCCACTCGACGAGAGCTGTCCGGAAACGCGAACCTCACCGGTCGAGAGCATCGCGACCGATTTGGCGATCGTTGGAGTCAGCGCCATCGTGCCGATCTCCATCGCGCCGCCGCCTGCGTCGAACCCGAGCGTCTCCGCCGCGATCAAGCCGACCTCGCTCGCGGAAAGACGAAATCCGCCGGCCGCGGTGCCGTCGCCGACGCGCAGCGTGCTGGTCGCTGGATCGCGCGTCGCGAACCGCACGTCGGTCGCCCGCACCGCACCGCTCAGTTCCGCATCGGCCCCGCGAACCGTCACCGACGGTCCACCACTCAGCACGCCGCTGCGCACGAGCCCGCTCGCGTCGAGCGTAATCCCGGCGGTCGCACTCGCGCTGCCGAGCGTGATCGCTGTTCCGTCGACCGCCAGCTTGCCAGCGGCGGTTAGCGACCCGGCGATAACGGCATCGGCCGACTTGAGGCTCATTTCGCCACCCGCACTGGCGTCGCCCAGCGTCAGCGCCCGGCGCGCGTCGACGAGCAGCTGCCGCGCTGCGGTCAAGCGACCTGCTACATCGATCGTCCCGACCCGCAGCGTCGCCGCGCCGGCCGAATCGACCGTCGCCAGCCGCGCCGACCCGGCATCGATCGCGAGGTCGCCAGACGTCGTCCGCAGCGCGGTGCGTCCGCTGCTCCCGTCACTCAGGGTTCCGGCTGTCGAAATCGTGATGGCGCCCGCTTTCACGCTTGGCGTGGTGACCGATGCCCCGGTCAATGCCGCGTTGCCGCCGACCGTGGTCGTGCCGAATGTCAGACCGTTGGTCGCCTTCGCATCGAGGTTGGCGGCTTCGAGAGCCCCAGTCCGCACCGACTGGGCGGCAAGCGACACCCCCCCTCGCCCGATCACTCGGGCGAGCGTCAGATCACCCGCGCTCAGCGTGATCGCGATCGGCCCGGCGTTCACGTCGCCCGCTTCGAACGACGCATCGTGCCTCACCCGATCGGTGATTGCGGTACCGTCGAACCCACCGATCGAGGCCGCGTCCACTGCCCCCAGCCGGATCGCAGTGCCGCTACCCGCACGCAGCCCCAGCGCACCACTTGCTCGCAGCGTCGTGCCACCGAGCGACAGCCCGCCGGCACCATCCAGCACCATTGCCGCCCCGCTGGCGAGGCTAAGTCCTTCGTTGCCCCGCACGGCGCCGAGCGTCGAGACGACCCGCACCTCGCCGGCCGCCCGTTGTACGCCGCCGAGCAAGACTGTTCCGCCGGTAACGCGATACGCCCCCCCCGCCGAGGCGCCGCCGATCGTCGCCGCGTTGCCAGCGCCGACCGTTACGTCGCCACCGGCTGCGATCGTTCCGATGGCGACCGCATCGGAGGCCCGGGCGGTGATGCCGCGTCCAGCGTCGATGGATTCCAACTGGACCGTTGTTCCGCGGACGCTCACCGCAGCATCGACGTCGATCCCCTCGCCACGCACCGTGCCGCCACTGACGATGACCGAATTACCGGCCAGTCGATCGAACGTCAGCGCATTCGTCGTATCGATTGCCAGCGCGCCACCGACCGAAACGGTCCCGAGATCCGCCAGACCGCTCTTGAGCGTCACGTCACGCACCGCCGTGACAACGTCGATCGCGAGCCCGTTCACGGCCGTCGCGGTCAGCGTGTTCGCATCGACCGCGCCGACCGTCACGTCCGTTCCGCTCACGTCCACCGCACCCGCGGCGCTCAGGGTTTCACCGTTGATCGCCGCGCCAGCGGCGCCGATCGAAGCGCCAGACAGAGACGTGAACCCCAGCGTCGATCCGGCGTCGATCCCCAGCGCCCCGCCAGCGGAAACGGTATCGAGTCCGATCGCCCCACCGCTCGTCAGCGTGGTGCCGCCCGTCGTCCGCACCGTGCCGAGGGCGAGCGCGTTGCCGGCGGCCGCAGTCAGCGTACGCGCATCGACCGCGCCGACGGTCACGTCCGTCCCGCTCAGATCGATCGCGCCATCGGCGTTCAGCGCTCCGCCGTTGATCGTCGCGCCGGCCACGCCGATCGACGCGCCGGACAGCGACGTGAACCCCAGCGTCGTCCCGGCGTCGACCTTCAGCGCCCCGCCAGCGGAAACGGTATCGAGTCCGATCGCCCCACCGCTTGTCAGCGTGGTGCCGCCCGTCGTCCTCACCGTGCCGAGGGCGAGTCCATTGCCGGCGGCCGCGGTCAGCGTACTCGCATCGACCGGGCCGACCGTCACGTTCGTCCCGCTCAGGTCCACCGCGCCCACAGCGCTCAGCGTTCCGCCATTGATCGTCGCGCCGGCCACGCCGATCGACGCGCCGGACAGCGACGTGAACCCCAGCGTCGTTCCGGCGTCGACCTTCAGCGGCCCGCCAGCGGAAACGGTATCGAGTCCGATCGCCCCACCGCTTGTCAGCGTGGTGCCGCCCGTCGTCCTCACCGTCCCGAGGGCGAGTCCATTGCCGGCGGCCGCGGTCAGCGTACTCGCATCGACCGGGCCGACCGTCACGTTCGTCCCGCTCAGGTCCACCGCGCCCACAGCGCTCAGCGTTCCGCCGTTGATCGTCGCGCCGGCCACGCCGATCGACGCGCCGGACAGCGACGTGAACCCCAGCGTCGTTCCGGCGTCGACCTTGAGCGCCCCACCAGCGGAAACGGTATCGAGTCCGATCGCCCCACCGCTTGTCAGCGTGGTGCCGGCGGTGGTGACGACGGTATCGATCGTAAGGCTGTTGCTCGCGTCGGCCAGCAGCGTGCCTGCCTCCACCGCATTCAGCGACACGGCGGCGGCGCGCACGTCGATCGCGCCCGGGGATCGCAACGCCACTCCCGTCACGATGCCCCCGGTCGCGGTGATCGACGTACCGGATACGATGCCGAACGACAGGCTGTCTTCGCCCCCGATCGTCACCGCACCCGATGCGTCGACCGAGCCGAGCAGCGTGTTGCCGACCGATGTCAGAGACACGTCGCTGCCCGTCACCGGGCCCGTCACGCTGAGGTCGCCCGCGGTCGCGCGCAATGTGACGGCCTCGTTGCCGCCAGCGATGCTGTCCGCGACGATCGAGGTCGCGATGATAGAGATATTGTCGCCGGACACGTTGCCGAGGTCGGCATCCTCACCCACCGTCAACGAGAAGGCGCCGCCCGGCCCCGCCTGTAGATCGGTCCCGGTGTCGGGCTGCAAACCTGCCACGCGTCCATTTGGTGCGGCGACGGTCAGGTCGCTGGTCCGACTGATCACGAACGGCGTGAGGATGTCACCGCCCGACCGCACTGTTGCTGCGCCCACCGCATCGACGCCTTCGGCAATCATGACGTCGGAGTCTAGGACGCTGCCGGTTACCCTCGCCGCGCCGCCCGCCGTCACGCGGTTTACGCTAATCGGGCCGGCACCGGTAATCACCACGCTGCCGGTGCTCGACGCCACCCGACCGAGCGTAACGGCGGCAGCCGCGCCTACCTGGACGTCGCCGGCGCTGGTGATCGCCCCGCCGCTGATCGCGCCGGTCGACGCCTGCGCGGTGAACCCTGCCGCGGTGACATCGCCGAACGTCACTGCGGTGCCCGATAGCGCAGCGTTGCCGCTCCCCGAAATGGCTCCGGTCGTAACGTCACCGGCACCGCTGACGACGGTAACTGCACCGTTCGTCACGCTAATCAAGCCGGTTCGCACCGCGCCGGCGGCCGATAGCTCGAGCCCCCTTGCGAGCGTCAAGTCGCCGGTCCTGATTATCGCGCTGTCCGTCGTCGCACCGATCGCCGTAAGCCTCGTCGCGTCGACCGCACCGACGATGATCCCGCCGCCGTTGGTCGTCAGGTTCACCGTCCCCGTGCCCGCCGACAGCGGTGTATCCGCAAGCGCGATCGCGCCGCCGGTCGCGGCGAGCGAGATCCCCTCGCCGCCCGTGCTGTCGCTGTCCGATCGGATCGAGCCGCCATCGCCAGTGCGCACGATGCCGCCCGCGCTTGCCGTGGCAGTGTAGCCGCCACGCGCCTCGTTAACCCCGCCGAGTGTGATCGCCGTACCCGCCAACGTCACGTCGCGGCCGGCGCGCACGCCGCCCGCCGCCGATAGCGGACCACCCGCGGAAACCAGGCTCACGCCGCCGCCGGTTGCCGTAACACCGCCATCGGCGATAATCGATCCGCCCGCTGCGGCGCTGATCGCGCCAGCGTTCGCCATCAGCGCGCCGCCCGCATCGATCGCGCCATTCGACGCCGTAAGCGTTATCGCACTTCCCTGCGCGCCGGCGAACGCGAGATTGCCGCCCGATGCTTTCAGCCCGACGGCGCCGGTCCCGCCGGAAACCGCGCCGAGCGTGACGGTCGTACCGCTTGCCGTCACTCCGGTCGCGCCTCTCAACGCGCCCGTGGTCAACACGCCACCGCTCGACAGCGCCAGCGCCGCATTGCGGCTTTCGACCACGCCCAACGTCAGCGCGCTGCCGCTGATCAGCGTTACCGCACCGCTCGCGCTCAGGTTCGACGGCACCGACAGCGTGCCCGCACCCGCACGTAGGTCGATGCCCTGCCCGCTACCCGTGACCTCGATCGCCCCGACCGACAGATCGCCCGCGACGCTTTCCGCTGCAAAGCCCTGAACGAGGTTTAGCCGCCCGAACAATAACGATCCTTGCGAGCGGAACGCGCCGCCCGCGGCAAACGGGTCGCCGTCGATCGTTGCCACCGTACCGAGCGAGCGTGCGACCACGTCGCCCAGTACCAGCGGGGTGTCGGGGGCCGTGAAGACTCGCACGCCGACGGCGCGATTTGCGTTGGTGATCGTGCTCCCGGCACCGAGTACGATACCTTCCGGGCCGGCCGCGCCGAGGCGGATGAAATCGCCGCTGTTGGTGCTCGTGGATTCGATCGCCAGCGCTTCTGTGCTCAGGATACCGCCAGCGCGAGCGAGCAGGTCGATGCTGCCGCCGCCACGCATCATCGTGCCGCCCAGCGTGACCGACGCGCCGCCGAGCGTGATGTCGTCGTTAGCCAGCACGTCGCCGTTGACGGACAGCGCGCCGACAGCATTGGCGGTGATCGCGTCACCCGCACCGAGCCGGCCGGTGGAGATGGCATCCGTCTTCGCCACGAGAGCGATCGAATCCTCGCTGTCGAGCCGGCCGGTCACGATACCGGCCCCCGACAGCAGCAGATTGCCGCGTACTGTGACGTCGCCCGCGCGCAGCGCGCCGGTCCGCGTCACACCGGTCGCATATCCGTCGCTCGCTACCGCGCCCAACAGATTGCGGGCCGACACATTGCCAAGCGCGACGATACCCGCGGCGTCTGCCGAACGGATGCGGATGTCGGACGTCCGCCCGCCGCCGCCGAGCAGCCGCGTAGCGGCGGCAAAATCGATCGCGCCGCCGACGCCGGCCGCACGCGTGGCATCGATCGCGAGCGTCATGCCATTGCTGCCACCGGCGGCGTCCGCGAGCAGCGTAAGCCCAGCCAGTCCGGTGATTCCGCCGCTGCCGGCTGTGAGCAAGACGCTGCCGTTGGCGCTCTGCTGCACCGCCCCGCCGTTGCCGAGCACGATCGCATTGGCGTCGACCCGATAATTTCGCCCGGCACTGACAAGACCGGGAATCGCCACCGTCGCGGCTGGTGCCACGCTACCGATCAGCACGTCACGACCCGCGCTGGCAATACCCACCGACACATCGCCGACGGTATCGACCACCAGATCGGATTGCGTGCCACTTGCCCGCGCGAACGTCCTCATCGTGATCGCGCCGGTTGCGGTGGCGGTCATGGAGCCGCTCCGTGCATCAAGGCCATCGACCGTGATCGCACCGCCCGAAGCAAGCGTGATCGCGCCATCCGACAGAAGCACCCCTCCGGTAATGCCGCCCGCGTCGATCGCCAGCGTGTCGCGCACGCTGGCATTGCCGATCGACACCATTCCCGTCGTCTTCAAGCCGTTGGCCGTCGCGGCGCCGCCGACCGCGCTGCGGATGCCGCGCGCCGCCACGTTGCCCAGCGTCACCGCACTGGCACCGTCCCGCAATCGCAGCGAAAGCGCACCGCCCCGGTCGCTGCCGGCGACCAAGTTGCTGGCGTCGCCGAGCAGAATATCGCCGCCCGCCGTCCCGCGGGTCTCGATCGCAAGACTGTCGTTACCACTCGCGCCCGACCGCAACAGAAGCGGCCCGGTCGCGGTGATATTGCCACCCGTCGAGACCAGCTGCACCTGGTCCGCCGCGGTGATCGAGGTCTCCTCGAGATTGGGCGAGATCGCACCACCGAACGCGATGCCTGCCCCCGTCAGGCGGACGTCGTCGAGCGCGGTTATGCTGCCCGTCATCGCCAGTGCGCCGCCGGCGATGATCGTCGCGTCGCCGCGCGTCCCGATCTCACCCTGAACCGCGATTGCTCCGGTTCCCGCCAGCACGAAATCGCCGTTGCTGCCCTGCGTGCTGAGTGTGCCGTTGATCGACGTGGCGACGATCCCGCCGGTCGCCGGCACATCGCTGCCGAGCGTCACGCCCCCCACGCCGCTCGTCCGGCCTGCCGACAGCACGATGCCGCGCGATCCGGCACTGACGCTCGTGACGTCCGCGTTCACCTGCAACAACGCATTCGTGATCGTATCCTGGGAGGCGAGCGCGAAGAGCACGTTGTTGCCCTCTACCCTACCTTGAACGACCTGGCTCGGCCCGACGACAGCGGTGCCGCGGTTGATCGTCACCGACAGAGGGCTTCCCGCGCCATACGCCATCGTCACGTCGGAAGCCGCCACGAACGCGACGTCCTGCCCCTTCGCGACGAATTCGCCATCCGCTTGTATCTTTGGCGCGACCATGACGAGGCCGCGTGTCTCGCCGTCGACGGTGATCTTCGCGCCGTTCGCGATCGTGATCGCGGACTGCTCGGTGCCGGTCGCCGAGCGCAGGCGGAAGTTGTTGCTCGACGCGATGAAATCCGCCGGACTGATGTCCAGCGTCGAGAGTACCAGCGATCCGGTGTTGAACACCGATTTCGACCCAGCTAGGATGCCGTTGCCGTTATACACCCACACCGAAACGTCGCGTGCGCTCGTCAGATTGCCGAGCAGTCGCGAGGAATTCGTCGATACGTCACGGTTCAGCACGGCCGCCCCGCCGGGCACGATCCGCCCGTTGCTGAAGTTGATCGTATGATCCTCGGGGATATTGAACCCCTGCCAGTCGATCACCGTGGTCTGCGCGCGCAGATTGATGTTGAGCTTTGTGTCGTTGTTGCTCAGCGACAGCTGCGGACTGCTGCCAAGCGCGCTCAGGCGAACATCCTGGATGTTCGCATCGGTCGGCAGCGCTATCGTCTGCGCCGCGACCGGCAACGCGAGGAAGCCGCCGAGCGCGGTGGACACAGCGAGCATCCGGCGAAACGAAGGACGGGTAGGAGAAGCGGACACGATAGGCCTCCTTATCGCGCCCGATCGCGCAATTGAACGGTGAGCGAAACCAGCACGCGTGCCGGCGGACGCCGCTCGTCGAGCAGGAGCGCCCTGTCGAGCGGCTTGGCATAGGCGACGTCTAGCACCATCGCATTGGGCAGCGAGAACCGCAGGCCGCTGCCGGCGCTCTCGAATGTCCGCGGCCCTTCCAGACGCACCTCATCAAGATTACGGAGGTTCAGCCGGTCGTAGAACGCGTAGAATTGCGTCCCGACCTTCGACGCTATCGGCACATCGGCGCGCGCCTCGACGCGCCCGCCGATCGCTTGGTCGCCGCTGTTCGAACCGGGGTCATAGCCGCGACCGATCGTCAGGCTGCCAAGCGCGAACTCTTCATAGTTCAGCAACGGATCGCTCGCCCATTGCACCTGCCCGCTGCCGGCGATGCTGAAGACCGGCCCCAGCCGCAGCGTCGCATCCACCGCGGCGCGAAACACCCAGGCGCGCGGATTGCCGAATAGCCGCGAGGTCAGTTCGCCATTGGCGAAACCGCGATCGCTCGCGCCGAAAATGCCCAGCCCCTTGCGCAGGTCGCCGGTGGCGGCGATCGCGAGAAGGGAATTCCCGTTGCGATCGACGAACTGGTGATCGGCGTCGATCCCGACATACGCGATGCGCAGCTTGTCGCGGGTGAGGGTGACCGCGTTATCGCCACTCCCGGCACGCGCGATCTGGTCGATATAGTCGAAACCACCACGAACGCGGGCGTTCGAGCGGATCGATCGGATCAGCGGATGCGTCACATCGAACCCCGCCGCCAGCGTATTCGTGCGAAGGTCCAGCGCACCGAGTTCGGGCCGCGACCAGGCGTAGGTCGCCCGACCGCCAAAGGTCGTGCCGCCGCTTCCCAAGGCGAAGATGTGCCCGCCTTGCAAGATGATCTGTTCCTGGAAGTCGGTCGTGGTCGAGGCGCCGAGATAGGTGATGTCGCCCATGCCCGTCAGGCCGTACATCTCACCGCGGGCATAGACCGTCTCGCGCCCCAGCACGCGCGCGTTGTAGTTCTGCGCGTTGGCGAACACCGCGAAGCGGCGCGAGCTGACGGTGAGATCGCCGATCACCTCGCCCTGTGCCCCGCCCGAAGCCTGCAGCGACAGCGCAACGTCAAGCCCCGGCACGTCGCCGGCGAGCAGCAGCAGCCGCTCCGCCTCGCGATCGTTGAGCGGATCCATCGCCTCGATCTTGGCGAGCCGTTCGCGCAGCAGCGCTTCGTAGCGGCCAGCATCGCCGCGGATGCGCATCTGCACGATCTTCGCGGTCACCACCTGCAGCCGCAGCACGCCGTTCGCAATTTCCTGCGCGGGAATCTGTACCGAGGCGATCCATCCCTTGCGACGCAACGCGGCATTGGCCTGGTCGCGAATGTCGCAGACCACCGCGATCGGCTGCTCCCCGGTCGGCAGCATTAGTCCGGCCAGCGCCTCGGCGATCACCGGCTGAAGCGGCGATCCGTCCGGGCGGGTGAAGACAAGCTGCGTTACCGTCACCTTCAACGGCGACGTGGCGAACGGACAATTGCCCTGCCGAAACGCGCCGCGCGAATCGACTTGGGCACGCGATTCGCTGCTCGCCGGATCGGGCGTCGGCGGCGTGACCTCCTGCCGCGTCGGCAGGTTTGGCGGCGCAGGGCTCACCACCTGCGCCGCCGCCGGCATCGCAACCATCGATGCTGTCAGCGCCAGCACCGCCACGTTTACATTCGAGGCCAGTCGCAAGCCTTCTTCCCCCATTTTATGGACGCCGGTCTAGGACGGGCGGCGCCAGGACGACCGCGACCGCGGCCGCGTGCCGTTCGGTTATTCTTCGAGGTACAACTCGGTGAGGAACCAGCGGCCCTTCACCTGCTCGAAGACGAACGCGCCGACGCGGCGATAGCCGAGCGGATCGTCCGGCCCGCGCCGCGGCACGTCATTGCCCTGCAACGTCTGGCGCAGCGTGCGCTGCGCGGCGTCGATGCCCTCGTCGCTCGCCAGCGCTCGCGCCACGAGCGGCGGAACCGCCGCGGCGGCCACCGCTCCCTCAGGATCCGAATCGAGCATGCCATGCGTTTTTACGCGTGCCGCGCTGGCCGCCGTGACGCCGGCGGCGTCATTGGAAAGCGCGGCCTTGCGGAAGCGGCGCCAATAATCAGCGAACTGCTCGTTGCCCGGCTTGACGGCGTCTTTACCGGGCATGGTGGCGGCCCGCGGCGGCATGCCCGCGGAGCCTGCCCCCAGGCCAGTAACCGCTCCATCCGCCGCTCCGTCTACAGCCGTCGCATTCGCGACGCTCGGTTCCGCACTGCACGCTGCGAGCACCAACAGGAGCGCAGCATTCCCCAATTTCACGACGGCCATCGGATCCCCCTCACTTCGTAGCTGGCCAGCGAGAAATTCGATTCCTTGACCGAATCGCTCTGGTTACCGCCCAGCAGCTTGATGTGCGTCGCGGTCTGGCTGATAAAAAAGGCTACATGATTACCGCTAGATGAGCCAGTAGAGCGATCGTTGCTGCGGCGCTTCTGGCGCAAATGGATGATCGCGCCGTAGCGCGGCGTCTCCAGCCCACGTCCCCAATTCTGGTCCGTAAAGCTCGCCGCCGCCGCGCTGCGCGTACCGCGGATGTTCACCTGAGCGAGAACCCAGTTCACGAAGGATGCGCACCATGGCACCGAATCCGCCGCGCTGCCCATCGTGGTCGCCGCATGATATTCCATGATGCGCTTGGTGTTCGCCGCGCCGCGCGCCTCTTGCACGCCCATCTCGGCGAGCGCGACGCGCATCCACGGCGCGCCGATCGCCGAGCCGGGCGCTTCCAGTTGCGGGCTGCGCCGAGGGGCCGGACGGGCAGCGGCAGCGGCAGGCGCCGCAGCACGCGCCGGGGCCGACCGACCGCCGATCGGCAGCTTTCGCATCGAGGGCGCCGTCACGGCGCGCGTCGGCGTGGCGGAAGTCGCCGCGGCGACAGGCGGCAACGCCGAATTGGTTACGCCCAGGCTGGACCAGGTCCGTTGCCCGACCACGCCATCCACCTCCAGCCGGTTGCTGCTCTGGTAACCGCGCACCGCCCGCTCCGTCGCCGGGCCGAAGACGCCGTCGAGCTCAAGCGGCGGCCGCGGCTTCTGGATGTCGTTGAGCAGATGTTGAAGCAGCTGGACATGTTGCCCTCTCGCCCCGCGATCGATTTCATTCAGTCGCACGATCTACGCCTCCGTTCCTTCGGGCGGAACCAAAAATGGTCCGCAGTTGCAATGGCTTTACGTCTAGAATTCCTTGTCGGGCCGTCCCCTCGTCTTCGACCGGATCGGAAATAGCGCCGCGGCGACGATCGCCAGCACGACGACGGCGGCGACCAGCACGACCGGCCAGGGGCTCGTCCATTTGTCCATGTTGGTGGTTCGCCCATAGTATGGCGGTCCGGCACCATAGGCCTCGCCGAGCAGCGCGGCGCTGATCCACACCGCCACCGCTAAAGCGACAATCGCCACGATCCAGCGCAGTGCCCGCATCAGTAGCGCACCGCCACGGGTACGAAGGAATTGGGCGTGTCGGCGAGTTGCGTCTTCCGCGTCTTCACGAAATCGTTCATCGCATGGGTCAAATCGATTCACCCCACGCAGCGTCAGCATCCGGCCGTCGAACTGAATCGAAACCGCCGCGCGCCCGCATTGCGGCACCGTCGGGGTGCCGCGTTCGTGCGCGTAGCGGTCCTGCGTCATGCTGCCTCCGCCGGCGCCACGTCGCCAGCGTCGGAGGCGGCACCCATGCCGTCCGGCGCAGCCTCGTCGAAGCGATACGCCAGCGCGTCACCTTCGACGCGCACGCCGATCCGTTCGACGTCCTCGCCGCGCATCCGCCGTTCGAGCAGCGCCACCGACATGTCTGGCAGCATCGTGTTGGTCAGGATCGCATCGATCATCCGCCCACCCGACGCCGCCTCGGTGCAGCGCGCGACGATATGGTCGACCACCGCCGGGGCGATCGCCAGCGCGATACCGTGATTGTCGCGGATCCGCCGTTTGATCCGCGCGAGCTGCAGCCGCACGATCCCTGCCAGCATATCCTGGCTGAGCGGATAATAGGGCAGCACCGACAATCGCCCTAGCAGCGCCGGCGGGAACACCTTGAGCAATTCGGGACGCAGTGCCGTGGCCAGCCCCTCGGCCGTCGGCGCAGTCTCCTCGTCCTCGGTCAGCGTCGCGATCAGCTCGGTGCCGACGTTGGAGGTCAGCAGGATCACCGTGTTGCGGAAATCGATGTGACGCCCCTCGGCATCGTTCATGAAGCCCTTGTCGAACACCTGGAAGAACATCTCGTGGACGTCGGGATGCGCCTTCTCGACCTCGTCGAGCAGCACCACGCTATATGGTCGCCGCCGCACCGCCTCGGTCAGCACGCCGCCCTGGCCGTACCCCACATAGCCGGCCGGCGCGCCCTTCAGCGTGGAAACGGTATGCGCCTCCTGGAACTCGCTCATGTTGATGACGATCATCGAATCGTCGCCCGAAAACAGCAGCTCGGACAGCGCATGCGCGGTCTCGGTCTTGCCGACGCCCGACGGGCCGCACAGCATGAACACGCCGACCGGCTTGGCCGGATTGTCTAGCTTTGCGCGGCTCGTCTGGATGCGCTTGGCGATCGCCTCCATCGCATGATCCTGCCCGATCACCCGCGTCTTCAACGCGTCGCCGATCGAGAGCACGCTGGCGATCTCGTCCTTGACCATGCGGCCGACCGGAATGCCGGTCCAATCTCCGACGACCGACGCGATCGCATCGCCATCGACCACGCCGAACACCATCGGATCGTCGCCCGCTGCCTCGCGCGCTTTCTCCAGCGCTGCATCGAGCGCCGCCGCGTCCGCCGCATCACGCGCCGTGCGAACCGCCTCCAGCGCGTTTCGCTCCGCGGCCCATTTCGTCTCGACCACCTCGACCGCTTCACGTGCCGTCGCGATCTCGCCATCCAGGTCGGCGAGTCGGTCGTCCTTGCGATACCGCCCCTGAGTCTCGCGCTCGACCACGCCGCGCTCCGCCTCGAGCAGCTCCAGCCGTCGCCGGCGATCCTCCACCGCCGCAGGCGTGGCGTGCTGCGATACCGCAACGCGCGCTGCGGCCGTATCAAGCAGGCTCACCGCCTTGTCGGGCAATTGCCGGGCGGGAACGTAGCGTTGCGACAATGTCACCGCCGCCGTCACCGCCTCGTCTAGCACGACGACGGCGTGATGTGTCTCCATCATCGGCACGACGGATCGCAGCATGTCCACGGCCACCCCCGTCTCCGGCTCGGCGACATCGACCGTCTGGAAGCGACGGGTAAGCGCCGGGTCCTTCTCGAAATACTGGCGATATTCGGCGTAAGTCGTCGCCGCGATCGTCCGCAGCCGTCCGCGCGCGAGCGCCGGCTTGAGCAGGTTCGCGGCGTCGCCCGTGCCCGCCTGTCCACCTGCGCCGACCAGCGTGTGCGCCTCGTCGATGAACAGGATCACAGGGCTCGCCGCGCCCTCGACCTCGTCAATCACCTGCCGCAGGCGCTTTTCGAACTCGCCCTTCACCCCCGCGCCCGCCTGCATCAGGGTCACGTCGAGCGCGCGCAGCGTGACGTTGCGCAAGGCCGGCGGCACGTCGCCATCAGCGATCCGCCGCGCGAACCCTTCGACCACCGCAGTCTTGCCGACGCCCGCTTCGCCGACCAGAATCGGATTGTTCTGCCGTCGCCGCAGCAGCACGTCGATCAGCTGGCGGATTTCCGAATCGCGGCCGACGACCGCGTCGATCTCACCGGCGCGCGCTTTGGCAGTGAGGTCTGTCGAATATTTTGCCAGCGCTTCGCCTGCCGGGGCCGGCGCTGCACGCGCCGACTCCGCGTCCTCGATCACCGTCGCCTCCACCGAAGGCTTCACGATCGCCGCGAACTCGTCCGCCAGCCGGTCGGGCGAAACCTTGCGCCACTCGCTGCTGATCGCGAACAGCGCGTTGCGCAGCGTCGGCGTCCGCAACATGCCGTAGATCACATGGCCGGTGCGCACCTTTGCCGCACCGAACTGCAGCGAAGCGTAGAGCCAGCCCTTTTCGATCGCCTCCTCGATCTGCGGCGAGAAATCCGAGATCGCCGTCGCCCCGCGCGGCAGGATGTCGAGCGCCCCGACCACGTCGCGCGCCAGCACCGCATCGTCCAGCCCGAATGCCGCGCGGATCGCGGCGACATCGCCGCTCGCGTCCTGCACCAGCAGATGGACCCAATGGACCAGCTCGACATACGGATTGCCCCGCATGCGTGCGAAGCCGGTGGCCGATTCGATCGCCTGCAGCGCGGCGGCGTCGAGCCGCCCGAACAGGGCAGTACGGCTGATCTCTGTCATATGCTCCCCTCGTTCATTATCGCGACCGCTCAGCGCACCAGCGGCCGCATGCCGGCGACTGTTTTCACGCCGTTGTCCGCCGCCTTGGTCGACAGCGCCGTGTCGATCAGCAACGTCCCGTTCGTGCGATCCCAGTTGACGACCATCGGCACCGTCTCTTCCGCAGTCTGCGAATAGCTGCGGAAGGTCAGCCCGAAACGCACCGGCGCACCCGACGAGAGAATACCGATCGCGGTCGGCCCGCCGCACGTCTGGGTCTCGTAATCGCCATACCCCAGCGTCGGGATCAGCTCGACATCGTCGCCCTGCCGCAACGCGACGAAGCAGCCCGCCAGCGTCGCATCCGCCATCTTGCCCTCGCCGGTCAGCACGGTCGCGACGTCGCGCCCGCCTTCGGTGATGCCAAAGCTCTGCGCTGCGGTCACCTTGACCCCCGTCATGCCCTGCCGCTTCGCCTCGGCGAACGTCGCCGCGACCGACCCCGCATCCGCCGCCCTGCCCAGCTTGAGCGCGCCGCCCTCGACCGCGGTGGTTTCGGCCGCGATGGGCGCGCCCGCAGCCGCGACCGCCACGTCTGCATTCGGCGCAGCGGCGTTCGCACTCGCCGTATCTGCCGACGGGCTACACGCGCCGAGCGCGCAGGCAAGCATCACGAAAGACATCGTCCCGGCCCCGTCACTTCGCATATTTCTGATAGTTGGCGCGCATCTTACCGTCATAGTCATTCGCCTTGTAACCGGGGCCATTGTAAATCCGAGCGAAGGTCGCCCAATTGCGCTGGCGCAGGGCGGACAGCAGATTGCGGTCCGCCAGCACGAAAGCGACGAACGCTTCCGCTTGCGGCAGGATGCCGCGGCGCATCGCGGCGACGAACGAATCCACCGTCGAATGCCCCGCCTGCACGTGGTTTTCGCCGAGAATTTGGAACGCACCCCAGCTGCACGATTTCAGGCCCGCGGCATGATCGAGCGCCATTGCGCGTTCCAGCTTGGGATATTGCGCGCTGAACTTGCCATAGCCGCCCCAGGTCGGGTTGCTGATGTCCGGGTGCGATTTGTCGTATTTGCCGCCGGTGTGCTTATGGAACTTATGGCGCTCGAACAGAATCGTCGGGCGGCCCTGCGCGTCGAACGGCCCGCGGATCGCGACTTCGGTCTCGACGATCGCCTTGATCGCCGCGACCTCGCACTGCAGCCGCGCGGCCATGTCGACATAGCTCTCTTCGCTCAGCCCACCCGGTCCCATCGCGCCGCCGGTACGCACCGGGGCTGCGCTGGCGCTGCCCGTGGCGGGAGCGTTCGCCGTCGCCGGCGGCGCCGCTCGTGTGGCGGCGGGCGCCACGCGTCGCGGGATCGGCCGGCTGGGCGTGGTGTTGCCGTTATGCTGGCGACCGAGCTGGCGCAGAGTCGGCCCGCCCGGGTCTACGACGCCATCAGGCCGGCCGAAGCGCAGCACGTTGCTTTGATAACGCGTGATCGCAGCGGCGGTGTGGGGACCGAATATCCCGTCCACGTTCAGCCTGCCGGTCGCTCCCGTGCGGTTCAGCAATTGCTGCACGGTGCGCACGTCGGGCGCCCTGTTTGGTCGCTGCGGGCCGACGGCGGAGGCAATCGCCATGTTAAATCTCCCTCATCGAAACATGGTGGTAAGATACGTTGGTGGGTACCGTGCGGCGCAAATGGGCCTCGTTGCGCACTCGCCCGCCGCCACCACCGACCCAACCGCTCCAGCCGAGCCGCGTCCCGCCATCGAGACGCGCCACGCCCGCCGCATCGCTGCTCACCTCAAGCGCAACATCCCAATCGAGATGGCTCGGCGCGAATGCGTCGATCGCCTCGGACAGCACGCGAAAGCGTGCCCCGCCCGGCAGCAGCGCAGCGTAATCAGCCGGCGTCTTCGCCCGGATGATGACGCGGAACGCATCGGACACGACACGCACGCGTCCGCCCAGCATCGCCTCATCACCCAGCCCGGCGAACTGCCGTCCCAGCCGCGAGCGATCCTCCGCTTCCACGTCGCGCCAGCGCGGGCGATATTCCTCGATCCGCACCAATTGGCCCAGCAAATGGTTCAGCGCATCCTCCAGCGCCCCGACGCTACGCCGCCCAGCGAACAGCGCGGCATAATGCGCGCGTCCCGCGGCCGGAAACGCCGCATCCGCGGCCACGCCTTCGCTGGCCCCGGTGAGCTGCGAGAGGTGCGACGCAAAGCGATCGTCGTCAGGGCGGTCGGCCTGCGCGGCCGGCTGCGAATCCGCCCAGACGCGCACGAATAACTGCAGCATCCGCCCGGCGAGCAGATCGAGCCAGCGCCCGAATGGCCGCGACTTGGCGTACCGCCGCTCGAAAGCGGCGAATTCGGTGATGTGCGAGGGCATCGGCCCCATCGGCCCGGTCAGCCCTAACCAATAACCGCCGACACGCGCGCGGCCTTCGCGCACCTCTACCTCCGCCAGCGTTGAATCCGGGAAGGCGAGCGTTGGCACTTGCGTGAAGTCGGCGACGTTCTGCGCCGGCCGTCGCGCGCGGCCGATGCGCGGAAGATGCGCCGCGCGCGCCTCGGCGCCCCGTGCGATCGCGAACAGGCCGAAGCGCTTCGTTTCCGCCGCGGACTCCGTCAGGAAGGTCAAATGGTCGGGCGTCGACCGATTCTCAGCGGCCATCGCTGAAACTCCCCTTCGTTGCCACTACTGACCAGCATCTCCGTGAAGCTGTTGACGCTGGCGAATTCCGCCAGAAAGCGCTCGAGGACAGCCGAGAACAGGAACATCCGTCCCTTGTCGAAAGCGGCATCGTTGAGTGTCACGCGAATGCGATGCCCGCGCGCGATCGACATCCGGTCCATCCCGGGCACGCGTCGCGCGATCCGTTCGGATCGTATCGCAGTCACCCCGTCGACCTGCCGGCGCGAAGCGGCATCGTCGGGCCTACCGTACAGCGCCAGATGATCGCGAAGCACCTGCGGGTCACTGCTCGTCTCGGGTGCCAGCGTCGTGTAATTGGGCGTCAGATGCCCGATGACGCGCCACGCCGCATCGCCCATTCCCATCGGCGTCTGCGGCTTGGTCGGCGCGCGAAGCACCGTGACGGCGCGGGCCGGCACGCCCGATACGGTGAAGTGATGCGCCCCCCTGAACGTCAGCAGTTCGGGCAGCTCGCGATTGGTGACGAGCGCGCGGACCGCCAGTTCGTCGACATCGTCGAGCCGCGCGGGAGTTCCCGGGGCGGTCAGCGCGACCCAGGTCTCCGTTCCGGTATATTCGCCGCGCCGCCGCAGCCGCTGCTCGCGGGTCGACAGGCGGCGCGGCCGCAGCTGCGTGGTGTAGAACAGCGCCTCGTTCCAGTCGTAGAGCAACGCGCCCGGCGCATAGAGCGGCGCCACGGTGCGCGCCTCGACGTTGTTGGCGGCATAGGCCTGAACGTCCAGGATGCGGAACACTTCGAAATCGAGCGGTCGGGCGCGATCCGGCACGACATGATGTTCGTGCTCGAACCGTGACACGCGGACCCGACCGAGCTGCTTTTCGAACAGGTTGATCGCCGGCGTGGCGAACAACCGGAAGTTCGACGGGTCGAGCGCATTGTGCAGTGCCGACGCGGATCGCGTGAACAGCAGTACGACGTCGCACGCCTTCGGGCTCACCCGGAAACAGCGCTCGAGCCCGCGCAGATCGACGAACTGGAAACGTTCGGGACAGGCGAAATATTCGGTCAGCAGCCGGTAGCCTCGGAACGATCGCAATTCCGCAGGCAGCAGCGCCTCGTCGTCGGCGAACCCCACCTGCCCCGGCTGCGGCAGCTTGATCCAGCCCGTCTGGCCCGCCGCATCGGCGGATCGCGCGATCACCGCCGCCGTCTCGCCGATGATCTGCCGATAGAGTTCACCCGGCACCGCCTCCGATCCGGCAAGATAAAGCGGCAGCGTCTCGGGCAGCACCTGCGGCAGATCGGCCCCGCCGGTCGCCTCGAAGCGCAGGCGCAGGCCCGCTTCGGCGCGTACGTCCGCCGCCGCGGCAAACGGCGCGACCGCGGCTCGGCTCGGCAGATACTCCGCCTGCGTGATCCTGAGCGGCCAGAGCGTCACGTCGTGCGCCGTGCGGAACTCGACCGTCGCACCGCCCTGATCGCTGGCAATCGCGGTAAGCGACGTTCCGCGCGGCACGGGATGGCCCTTCACCAGGATCGGATCCCCATCCTTCGGCTCGAATCCCGCAATGCACATCGACGGCGTCGGCGCGAGGTAATGCGGTTGGATCGCGTGCAGCAAATGCTGCGTGAACTCGGGGTATTGATCCGCAATCTTCAACTGCACGCGCGCGCCGAGATAGGCGACGCCCTCCAGCAACCGCTCGACATAGGGATCCGGATCGGTCGGCGTCTTCAGCCCTAGCCGACCGGCGACCGCCTCATGCTCCTCGCCGAACGCGCGCGCATCTTCGCGCAGATAGGCCAGCTCATCGTTGTAGAAGCGCAGCAGGCGCGGATCGATGCCGGTGCTCGCCATGGTCTATTCCCGCACGTTCACCGACGCCGTTTCGGCCTCGATCTCGGTCCGGAACTTCACTGGCATCACCTGCGCTGCCGCACTGATATCGCCCTGGATCATATATGTCAGCGCATGCGGATCGGACGGATCCTCGACCGGATCGACAGTCAGTCCTTCACGCGACAGGCGCGGCTCGAACAGCCGGATCACCCGTCGAATCTCCTTGGCCCGTTCCAGCACCGTACGACGATCGAGCGTGCGACCGGCAAGATCGCTCAAGCCATAATTGAGCACCGACTCGCGGACGTGGGGAAATTCGTCCAGATCGACCAGCGATTCGAGGTTGGTGGTGTTGAACAGCCAGGCGAGATCGCGGCGCACCGTCGCGCGCAGCGCCGCCTCGTTGAAACGCTCCAGCCGCGGCACCGAATAATAGCGGAATTTCTCGCGGCTGACGGCGGGTGCCGCTTCATCATCCTGCCGCATCCCGGAAATATCGAGATCGGCGACGAGCTTGTCGTAGATCGTCGGCGTCAGCCGTTGCTGGACGGGCATCGCGTCAGCGCAGTTCGACCGAGCGGACCGACAGCAATCCGCGATCCTGGCCGTCCGAGGCGGTCCACAGGCGCTGACCGCTGCCTCGCCCGTGATCGTCCCAACCCGTCGCCCGCGCGAACCGCTCGGCCGGGTCGTCGGCGATGCCCGGATAGCGTACCGGCAGCAGCGCAGCGAGCCGCGCGCCCGCCTTCAGCGTCAACTCGACCGGATACCAAACCAGGTCGCGCAGATCCTTGGCGCCTTCGAATTCGAGTCTCTCGATCGCCGCGAACGGCAGCAAGCCATATTGCCCGCCGACGATAGCCTCGATCGTCGGGCCGAACCGCGGATCGGCATCGGCGATCCAGTCGATGGTCGCGCCATCGATCGAGCCCGGCGTATCGGGCGCATCATCGAACGACGCCGCGCGCAAGGCCGCCGCCTGCGCCGCATCGCCGTTCGCTTCTAATTCAAGAGCTTCGGCGATCCCGCCAGCCCATTCAATGCCGCCGTGAATGACGGCACGCTGCGTTCCCGAGAACACAGCGGTTCGCGTCGCTTCGGCGTCCAGCGCCTGTCCGTAAACGACGGACAGCATCTGCGCCTCCGGGGAGAGTTGCGCCAACGTCGCCAGTTGGCCCTTCGCCTTGGTCCATTCGCCCGCGATCGCCAGCAGTTGCCACAGGAACAGCCGCGTCGGCACATCGCCGGGGACGCGCCGTGCGATCTCGACGAGCACGCGTCGCGCCCCGTCGAGATCGCCCGCGCGCAGCAGGTCGTCCGCCTCGGTCATGTCTGCCCTGCCGCGAACGCCCGCCGCCACGATCAGCCCGCTTCGTTCTGGCGGATGTCGTAGTAAGCGGTGACGACGCCACCGTCCTTGCCGCCGTCGGCATTCTGCGCCTGATAGTCGAACGTGACCTTGGCACAGTTGAACGTCACCGATTCCATGATCGAATCACCGCCAGAAGCGCCGTTGTTATGGATGTCGGAGACGATGATGTCCTCAAGCTTGATCTTGTAATAGGTTAGCGCATTACCGCCGTCGCCGGCCTTCTGCGAATAGATAATCGCTTCCTTGATGTGCTTTCCCGAAGCGCAGGCCTTGAACAGCAGCGGGGAAGACTTGTCGACTTCCTTTTGAATGCGGATATCCGAAATCTCGGCCTTGCCCGCACCGCCACCAGCGCCGCCCGAATGGAACGATCCATGCTGGACCGCTCCGAAGTCGAACGAGATGATATCGATTTCACCCTGATGGTTCTTCTTGGACGATTCGCCGTTGACGCCATCAATTTTCAAGAACAGATCGACTGCCATTTACTCGCTCCTGTTTTATAACCGTGTTTCGGTCTTTCACGAAATGAAGGCTTAACCCGATGTCTTGGGCAGCCGCGAAACCATGCTCAGCGCCACATCCATGCCTTCCAGCTGGTAATGTGGGACGAACATGAACTTCCCCTTGTAGTAGCCCGGGTTCTCCTCGTCGGGGATTACCTCTATCTTGGCCTGCTTCAGTGGCAGGCGTGCCTTGGTGTCCTCGTTCGATGATTCCGGAGAGCCGTCGACATATTGCAGGACCCAATTGTTGAGATCGCGCTGGAGTTGGTCGGTCTCGCGCGATCCGCCCACCCAGTCGCGCACCATGCACTTCAGGTAGTGGGCGAAGCGGCAGCTCGCGAAGATGTACGGCAGCCGCGCCGAAAGGTTGGCGTTCGCGGTGGCCTCCTTCTTGTCGTACGCAGCCGGCCGATGCACCGTCTGCGCGCCGATGAAGGTCGCCTGATCGGTGTTCTTGCGGTGGACGAGCGCCATCAGACCGGCCGCCGAGAGCTCCGCCTCGCGCCGATCGGAAATGGCGATCTCGGTCGGACATTTCTGGTCGACCCCGCCTTCGTCGGTCGGGAAGATCGCGGTCGGCAATTCTTCCACCGTACCGCCGGATTCGACGCCGCGGATGCGCGTCGTCCAGCCATATGTCTTGAACGCCTCGGTGATACGCGTGCCCATCGCATAGGCCGCGTTCAGCCAGAGGTGATGATCGTGCTCGCCGGCGGAATCCTCTTCGAAATCGAATTCCTCGACCGGCTCGGTCTTAGCACCGTACAGCGGGCGGCCGAGGAAACGCGGCAGCGTCAGCGCGAGATAGCGGCTGTCCTCGGATGCGCGGAACGACCGCCACGCGCCGTAATCGGTGGCATCGAACAATTTCCCGAGATCGCGCGGATTGGACAGTTCGGTCCAGCTTTCCATGCCCAGCAGCGACGAGCTAGCGGCGGCGATGAACGGTGCGTGGCTCGCCGCGCCGACGCGCGAAAGCCCGCGCATCACTTCGAGGTCGGGCGCCGAATGGTCGAAATTATAATCGCAGATGAAAGCGCCATACGGCTGCCCGCCGAGCTGGCCGAATTCGTTCTCGTAGATCTTCTTGAACAGCGGGCTCTGGTCCCACGCCGCGTCGCGATACTGGCGGAACATCCGCCGGCACTCTTCCTTCGACATGTTCATGACGCGGATCTTGAGATCTTTGCCGGTCGAGGTGTTCATCACAAGGTAGTTGAGCCCGCGCCAGCCCGATTCCAGCGCCTGGAAATCGGGGTGGTGAATGATCTGGTTGATCTGTTCGGTCAGCTTGCGGTCGATCGCGGCGCGCATCGCGTCGACCGTCGCGAACACGTCGCCCCCGACGATCTGAGCGTTGGAAAGCGCCTGTTCGGCAAGCGTCTGCACCGCCTGCTCGATCCGCGAACGACGCTCGTCGTTCGCTGGCTTGAATTCCTTCTGGAGCAGCGCCTGGAAATCGCTGATCTCCGTCGTGGTCGCCTGGGCCGGCTCACCGGTCTGCTGAAGCGCGTCTTGCGCCATGGTCGGGGTTCCGATCGCTTGAGGAGTTAGGCGGAGATGGTCGGTGCGGAATCGCCTGCGGCGTCGCCCTCGCGCGCCGCGGCGCGCTCGGCGAGGATCGCCTTTAGCAGCGCGGGATCGTTGAGCACCTTGTCGAGCAGGTCCTGCGCGCCATGCTTGCCATCCATGTAGGACAGCAGATCCTCCAGCTGCGTGCGCGCCTCCAGCAGCTTCGCCAGCGGCTCAATCTTCTTCGCGATCTGTCCTGGCAGAAAATCGTTCATCGAATTGAACGTCAGATCGACCGGCAGCTTGCCCTCGCCGGTCAGCGTGTTGTCGACATGGAAGGCGGCGCGCGGCGCGATCGCCTCCATCCGCTGATCGAAATTGTCCATGTCGAAATCGACGAACTCGCGCGATTCGGCGGCCTTCTTGTCTTTCAGGCTCTTGCCCGACAGGTCCGACATCACGCCCATCACGAACGGCAGCTCGATCTTCTGGCGCGCGCCATAGGTCTCGACCTCGTATTCGATGTGCACGCGCGGCTTCCGGTTCTCCCGAATGAAGCGCTGACCACTATTAATCGCCATCTAACAGCATCCCCAAATGAGGGCCGCAATCGCAATGGCACAGAAGCGCCGCTCGCGAAGGAGCCCGGAAAATCACATCAGATCCGAAACGCCCGTGCTTTCGGCTCTGGATCGCAATACGCTCAAAGCTTCACTTCGGCTCCCTGGGGCGATGTCGTCCAGGATCGATACGAAATCCATCGTGATCCAACCCTTGATCCGCCCCAGCGCGACCGGGATCGGGCTGGAGGGTTCGGCACGGCCGTAATATTCGATCACCGCATCTAGCGCGCGAGCGACATCGCTGCGCGATTCTATGCGCCCCGAAACGCCCGCCGCGGCCGGCTTCGCAACTGGGGCGTCCAAGGCCTCCATCACCGGAACCTGCACGTCCTGCACCACGAATGCCCGCATTGCCGCTATCAGCGCATCGATCGCGTCATAGGTGATCGTGAAATTGGTGCCGGTCTGTCCGACCTCCGCCGCCCGCGACGAAAGCACCGCGTCGGTGCGCGCGACGAGGTTGCGCAGCCGCCCGAGCCGCTCGACCTGCGCCTCGACCTGTTCCACCGGGGTATCGGCGAGCGCTGCACGGAACTGGCCATAACCCTCGGCCGACGCGCCCTCGGCGGCGTAGAGTTCGAAATCGGCACCGGAAAAACGTCCGAGCCGCGGATGTTCGATCAGCGGCACGCGGCGGAAATGTGCCAGGAACTCGCCGATCCGCACAAGCGATTCGCATGCGCCCTTGCGGCCCTCGATGCCATATTCCTCGACGGTCGGATGCGCGGAATCCCAGAATTGCTCGAGATACCCGGCCAGCAGCGCCAGCCCGTCCTCGACTACTTCGAGCCGTCCGCCCCGCGCACCGGCGCGGGCAAGATAGACGCTCAGCCACAGGTCACGCGTGCGCTCGGCCTGGTTCACGATCAGCCCGGCGGTCGCATCCCAGTCTGGCTCCTCGCCGCTACCCACGAATGCCTGCTCGATCGCCTCGCGGCCGGAATCGTACGACAGGTCCGGGCCGGCCGGGGCGTCCTCCGACAGCGGCGTCAGCAACGCCTCATGATCGATCCGGAGCATCGATTGATCCGTTACGAGATCAGCTCTGCTTCGACCCGCCGATTGGCGGGATTCGTCACGGACAGCCCAGGCAGCGGCGCAAGAGACCCCATGCCGCGCGTCACCAGCCGGGCGGGATCGACACCCTCCGCCTCCAGCAACTCCGCCACTCGCGCGGCGCGGCGCATCGACAGCGGCATGTTGACGCCACGCCCGCCGCGCTCGTCGGTATGACCCTCAATCAGGAACCGCTTCGAACGCAATTCCGGCGTCAGCAACGACTGCGCGAACACCCGTGCCGATTCGCGCCCAACCGCCGTCAACCGATCGGAGTTCAATTCAAACCCGATCATCAAATCCGCCCGGCGAGCGGCGCCCGGGACCCTCGCAGCAGCAACTGCCGGCAGCGCATTTGCGGTCGCTAGATTGGCGCGCTTCGTCTCGCGGACGCTCGAAGATCCATAGATGGCGGGCACACGGCGTCGACTGGTCGAAACCGCCTGCGACTCGCGATTGAAAGCGCGTCCTTCGATCGCCGGAGCCGCGTCTTTCGCTGCTTCAGGGGTCGAGCGTGCGAGACGGAAGCCCTTCGTCTTGGGCGCATCACGCGTCTCGGAACTGGCCTCCACGCTGTCGCACTTGCCCGCGAACGTGCACAGATAGCCAGCCACGCTCGGGCCGCTCGGGACCGGCGCTTGCTGGGCTGCTGCAGGCAGGACGGCCGTTGCCGCCACCATGTAGATCACGATTCGCATCGTCATGGAAATCTCCGGTTCGACCCGACGGATAATTCGCCCTCGCACAGTCCTTATGGCAGCTTCATTGCTTGATCAACCGCATTTTCGCCACATTCGGTCTACGTAACTATTGTTACTGTGGCATTTTTGGTCAATTGGAAGCCAATGGGTAGCCTGGCGCCTAGCGTCTGTACGGGCTGTCGTCATCGTGGGAGCAACGGGTGTCGGGTGCAGGACAGCGTCTTACCGAGATGTCGATCGACGTCGGGGACGAGCAGGTCGTATTGCAACGCATCGACAGCGAGGAGCGGCTGGGAAAGCCCTTTTTGGTCGCGGCGACGATCATATCCCCGCTCGAGCTTGATCTATATCCGCACCTCGGCAAACCGGCCGCACTCGCGGTGCTGGAGGACGGCGAATTATTGCGCCGCTTTCACGGACTGGTAACAAGTGGCGAGTATCTGAAGGAGACCCCGGCGGGGCATCACTACAAGCTCACGATCGAGCCCTGGACCTATTATCTGGCGCAGAATCGCGAGATGGCGATCTTCCAGGACAAGACCGTGGTGGAGATCATCAAGGACGTGATCGAGGGCGCCGGCATCCAGGATGTCGATTATACCCGCCTTTCGAAATCGCGCGTTCAGCGCGGCTATACCGTGCAGTATCGCGAAAGCGATTTCGCCTTCGTCTCGCGTCTCATGGAAGAGGAAGGCCTCTATTATTTCTTCCGACACGATGCCGACCGACATGTGATGGTGCTGTGCGAGGGTCCGTCCGCGCACCAGCCGGGAACGCCTGCAAAGCTGCTGTTCAACGCCAATGCGACGTCGGTCTTCGCCACCAATTCCAAGACCCGCTTCACCAAGCAGGAGGACATCCTGCAAAGCTGGGTCGAGCGGGTCGTCTCGACCGGTCAGGCCAAGGTGACGGTACGCGATTTCGACTTCGAATCGCCGGATCGCCCGCTGTCTACCGAAAGCATCGGCGAGGGGGCCCATGCGCGCGACGATCGCGAAATATTCGTCTATCCCGGTCGCTACACGCGTGAAAAGACGGGCCGCGGCGAGCAGGAGCAGACCGGCAAGGAACGCGGGCAGACGATGCTCGACGCGCAGCGCGCCGGCCGCCGCACCTTTACCGGCGCCAGCCAGGCCTCCGGCATCGTGACCGGCCAGCGGCTCGACGTGGCGGATCATCCGGCGGCGCGGCTCAACGGTTCGTTCATCGTCACCGCCGCGACCCATTCGATCGCATCCGAAGCCTATCGCACCGGCGAGCAGGACGATGAAGATCCCTTTAACGTCCGGTTCGAGGCGATCCCGGCCGACACGAACTTCCAGTCCCCCCCCGACACGCCCAAGCCGAAGGTGCAGGGCCTCGAGACGGCGATCGTCACAGGCCCGGCGGGCGAGACGATCTTCACCGACGAATATGGTCGCGTGAAGGTGCGCTTTCCTTGGGATCGTGCCGATACGCCGGGCGAGAAATCGACCTGCTGGGTCCGCGTCTCACAGACCGGCGGGCTTGGGAACGTCATTCTGCCGCGCGTCGGGCATGAGGTATTGGTCGATTTCCTCGACGGCGATCCCGATCGCCCGATGGTGATGGGCCGGGTGTTCAACAAGGCGCACATGCCGACCTACGATCTGCCGGCGAACAAGACGCGTGCGGTGTGGCGCACGTTGACCTACGGCGCTTCGGGCCAATATCCCGAGACCGAGCCGCTCGACAGCGGGCAGGGCCGCACATCGAACGAGATCCGTTTCGAGGACAAGGGCGGGCAGGAGGAATTGTTCGTCCACGCCGAGCGCGACATGAACAGTCGTGTCCGCTTCGACGAATCGCGGCACGTCGGGCACAATCAGGATCGTCGCGTCGGGCTCGATCGCACCACCCGGATCGGCCGCGACGATACGAAGCTCGTCGTCGGCAAGCGCGAGACGCATGTTCAGAAAACCGATGCGCTGCTTGTCGACGGCGTGCTGACGATCGAATCTAAAACCGCGATAACGATCCGCGTGAAGAATTCGAAGATCACGATCGGGCCCGATCGTATCGTCATCCAGTCGCCCACCGTCGAGGTGCAGGCCAAGGAGCATGTGGTGGTGAACGGCGGCACGAGCACGCGCGTGAACGGCGGCGATAAGTTGCTGCTCAACGGCGGGCTGACCGATATCAATCCCGATGGCCTGTCGGGCGATGCGTTCGGCGCACCGGCCGATCTCGGCCCGGCGGCGGGCGATTGAGCGTGGCGCCGGCAGGGGGCACAACAAGGCAATGATGCTGACGCTGTCGATCCGGGGCGGCGCCGCGGCCCATGCGCCCACCGAGTTGGTCCTCGACCGGCAAGGCGCGTTCGTCGGCCGCGCGGCGGAATGCGACTGGGCGCTGCCCGATCCGACGCGGCATCTGTCCTCGCGCCATTTCGAGATCCGCTTCGACGGCAGCAACTATGTGCTCGTCGATCACAGCTCCAACGGCACCTTTCTCGCTCGCACCGGTGAGCGGGTGGGCGTCCAGCACGTCCTGCGCAACGGCGACCTGATCAGCGCCGGTCCCTTCACCATCGCCGCGACGCTGGGTGCGAGTGGCGCCGCTGCCCCATGGCGCGGCTGGCACGACGAGGAACCGGGCGAAGCGCCGGCCGCGTCATCAGGCTGGGCCAGCGAGGGCCCCGGCGCCGACTCGATGCCGGCCCCCGCCACCGGCTGGACGCCAGCCCCTATTGCCGGCAGCGCCGGATGGGGACCACCGACCGCACGCGACGACAGCGGCTGGAAGCCCCAGACCGGCCCCTCCCTCGCCCGGCAGGATCCGCATCGCGCAGCCGCCGGCTGGAGCACAGCGGAAACGCCGCGCGCATCACCCGGCGGCTGGGCTGCCCCCGCCGTGCAGCCCGCAGCGGTCCGCTCGGCATGGGATTCGGCGGCGCCGCCGCCCAACCCCGCCTCGGCCTGGTCGAGCGCCGCACCCGATCGCCCACCCCCGCCCTCCCCCGACGATTTGTGGGGCCGGATCGCGGAGGGCAATGTCGTCGACTGGGCACGTGGCGGCTTCGGCCAGCCGGTTGAATCCGCGCGCGATCCGCTCGGCCTGACGCCGCCGCCCGCGCCACCCCCTGCCGCGCCCGCGCCGCCCCCACACCAACCCCATGCCAGTGACGCGTTTTTGGCGGCTCTTGGTGTTGACCCTGCCCGCTTCGCACCCGAGGCAGCGAGCCGCGCCGCGCTGCTCTTCCGCCGCCTTGTGGCCGGCATGGTGGTGATGCTGGAAGCCCGCGCGCGCGCCAAGGCGCAGCTCGGCGCAGAGCCGACCGCCTACAGCCCCGACGGCCATAACCCGTTGAAATATGCTCGCGCGCCCGAAGAGGCGCTGGCGATGCTGCTCGGCGCCCCGCAACCCGGTTTCATGCCCCCCGAACGCGCCGTCGAGGACGCTTTCGAGGACCTGCAGTCGCATCAGATGGCTACGCTGCGCGCGATGCAGGGCGCGCTGCGCACCACGCTCGAACGCTTTTCCCCGTCCACGATACGTGCTCGCGCCAAGGCCGAAGGCGTGCTGGAGCGCATCCTCCCTGCGGCGCGCGATGCGGCATTGTGGCAGGCCTACGAACGCGAGTTCGGCGGCGTCGCGAAGGGCAGCGACGAAGCGTTCCTCGACATGTTCGCGAAGGAATTTCGCGAAGCCTACAACCAGCAGGCGCGCCTCCGGCGATGAACCTGTCGCTTGCTATTGAAGGATAGACCATGCCCCCGGCCGCCAGAGTCACGGATATAGAATCCTGCCCGCATTCGCCATCAGCGCCGATCGCTCTGGGATCGCCCACCGTGGCGATCGAGAGCCTGCCGGCAGCGCGCGTCGGTGACAAACTGGAATGCCCGGGAGGCCCGACGCAGATCGAATCGGGCGCACCCACCGTGAAGATCAACGGCCACAAGGCCGCGCGCATGGGCGACACGACCTGCCACAAGGGCAGGATCGTAAAGGGCGCAGCGACTGTGCGCATCGGCAACGGCGGCGGCGTCCGCTCCACCACATTGGATACGGCCCATCGTGACGGCACGCCCTTCGTCCGCGGCTGACGCCTTGCCGCCGCCGTTGCGCATCGGCCCCGCCGAGCGCGGGCGGCTTGGGCAGGCGGCTGCGGTCGGGCAACTCTATGCCGTCGTCGATCCGTGTGTCGACGACGGCGCCTATCGCTGGCTACAGGCGCTGGGCGAGGATCGCGCGTCGAGCCTCTATGTCGGCACCGCGCAGGAGAATTACGGCGATAAGGCGCCGCATGTGGTTCGCGTAGACCCCGAGTTGCTGGCGGCTCTCCCTGCTCGCTTCGGTGATAGCGCCTGGGGCTGCCTGCTCGTCAGCGACGCACCGCCGGGACGCGTGCGACGACACCTTCGCTCATGGCTGCAGGTCCGTTCGCCCGAGGGCGAAGCCTGGCTTTTCCGTTTCTGGGATCCGCGCACGCTGCCGCTCTACCTGCGCGCCTCGACCGCGGTGGAACTCGATGCCTTTTTCGGGCCGATCGCGCTTTTTGCGACGCTCAACGCCGCCGGCGACGCCTTCGCCGCCGAGCGCCTGACGCCCGGCTCGACGTCCCGTCGCTCGGTCGGCGAACGCTCCGGGATAAGTCCCGCGCAGGTCGCCGCACTCCGCCGCGCCGGCCTCGGCGACCGGCTCGCCGCCAGCTTCGCCAACACGAAACTGGAGGCACGCCGCGAACACGCCACCGGCGACGTGCTGCTACGCGCGCCCGACGGCGGGATTAGCCGCATCCATCTCGCCGCCGACGGCCAGGTCGGCGGCACGACCAGCCCCTCGGGCCGCCACTGGCGGACAGTCCATCGCGCGGACGGCAAGCTCGCGACGATGACGACGCCCTCGGGCGCGCATCTCGCGATCAGCTATGATCGCGCCGGCAACGTCCAGACCGTCCGGCGCAACGGCATCGAACGCTTCACCGCCGATCACGACCGGCTCGGCCGGATGAAGCAGGTACGCTTTCCGGACGGCACCGATGCATGCATCGCCTATGCCTCGCAGGGGCATGAGGCACTCGCCGATGCAAATGGCGAGCTGATCGCCGCGCGCCGCGACCGCGTCGGTCGCACCGAACGGTTCGAATATCGCGACCGGCAACTGTCCGCGATCATCGACGGCAACGGCAACGCCACCGAGATCAAGCGCGACGACCGCGGCCGCCCCGCCGGCTTCCGCCTCGCCGACGGCCGCGAGGAGAGCTACTGCTACGACCCCGCCGGGCACTTGGCGGCGATCGTCCGCGGCGGCGGCGCGACGCTCGACATCATGTGCGACGCGAAGGACCGCGTCACCGCCCTGCGCACGGTCGATGGCGAAGAATCCTCGTTTGCGTATGACGACGCCGGCCGAATGACGGCCGCGACGAACGCCGCGAGCACGATGTTCTGGCGCTACGACGAAATCGGGCGCGTCGTCGAGGAGCGCAACGGCGATACGACGATCGGCTACGAATATGACGAAGTCGGCCTCGTCGGACTGACCTACCCGGACGGCACCACGATCCGCTACGTCCGCGATCAGGACCAGCGCCTTGCCGCGGTGCGCGATTGGACGGGCGGCTGGCACCGGTTCAACTACCACCCAGACGACACCGGCTGGCGCAAGACGTCGCCCGACGGCACGACCGTCATAACCACGCTTGACAGCATCGGGCTGCTCGCCAGCCAGCGCGTCGAGCACCACGGCGCGCTCCTCTGGGAAGCGCGCCATGCGCACGATGCCGAGGATCGTCTCCGCGAACGCCATGACAGCCGGCTCGGTACCACCGCCTTCGACTTCGACGCCGAAAGCCAGCTCACCCGCCACGTCCGTGCCAACGGCGCGGTCGACGAATTCGCCTACGACGGCAACGGCAACCGCACCCATGGCCCTGCCGGCCCCGCCAGCTTCGACACCACCGACCGTATCGTCGAGCAGGGCGATACGCGCTACATGCACGACGACAATGGCGCGATGGTCGCGCGCATCGGGTCGGACGGGGCGTGGCGCTTCGCCTATGACGGCTTCGGCCGGCTGATCGCGGCTGAGGACGCGAACGGCCGCCGCATCGACTACGGCTATGACGCACTCGGCCGCCGCCTCTGGAAACGCGTGCAGGGCGACGCGCAAGACCGCACCACGCGCTTCACCTGGGCCGGTGAGCAGGTGATCCGCGAGGTCACAGATGAAGCGCCGCCACGCGACTATTGCTACTGGCCGCAGACTTACACGCCGCTGCTGCTGCGCGATGGCGACGCGCTATTTCACTATCACTGCGACCAGACCGGCACACCGCAACGCCTCACCGCGAGCGACGGCAGCATCGCCTGGGAGAGCGACAGCGATGCCTTTGGCATGGCGCGCATCCTCCACTCCACCGCCGCCCAACCGCTCCGCCTTCCCGGTCAATACGCCGATGAGGAATTCGGTCTTGCCCTCCACTATAATCGCTTCCGCTTCTACGACCCAGCGCTCGGCCGCTACATCAGTCCCGATCCGATCGGCCTCGCCGGCGGACTGAACCTCTATTCCTACGCCGGCAGCGACCCGATCAACCGCGCCGACCCGACCGGGCTGTGGTGGAAGGCAGCGCTCACCATCGTCGCGGCGGTCGCGGCGGCGGTGGTGGTGGTCGCCTTCGCGCCGATCACCGGCCCGCTGCTGATCATCGCCGCCGGTGCGGCCGCGGGCGCGGCGGCGGGCATGATGAACGAGGCGCTGAACCAGGAGACCTTCTGCGTCTCGTGCATCCTGCTCGCCGGCCTCAAGGGCGCCGCAGTCGGTGCGCTGGCCGCTCTGCCCGTCGCATGGCTTCCGGCGACTGCGGGCGTCGCCGCTTTTGCCGCGCTCGGCGGGGTTAGCGGCTTCGTCGGTTATGTTGCCGATTGGGCGATGACGCCGGGCATGGACTTTAATTGGCAGCACGCCGCGATCGCCACCGGCGTCGGCGCGGCAACGGGCGGATTGGGCCGTCTTGCCGCCGGCGCGTACCGCCCGCGGCCGCCCGCAGTGGCGCCCCCGCCCGCCCCGCGCTTGCCGCAAGACCTGCGCGTTAACCCGACGCCGCCCGCCGCGCTGCCGCTTAGCCGCCCGATCGGCCAGAGCGCCACGCAGAATGCGGCGATGCAGACCGATCTCGCCACCGCGCGTGCCGCAGGCGCGACCGACATCCGCGTCAACCAGCAACAGGTCAACGCTGCCGGTCAGAGGGTCGGGACCAACCGCCCCGACCTCCAATATACCGATGCGAACGGCAGACGCGTCTATGTCGAATATGATACGTCGAGCTCGACGCGCGGGCCGGGGCACCAGACCCGCATCAACGCGAACGATCCCTCGGGGCAGGTGATCTTGAAGGATGTCGATTGATATGAACGCGTTATTTGCTGGTCGATTCGCGCCAGTCACGGACACGATCGGTTTTCTCCGTTGCGATGTCGAGCAAGCGGCGCAGACGTTCCTGTCATGGCAGGAGGGCATCCAGAGCCAGCGAGGCGTCGAACTTGAGACGTCCACCGCCGAGGTCGATCTTGCCGCCGCCTTACCCAGGCTCTTGCCGCTGACCAGCGTTGAGCGCCGCCGGTTCCTGTTCATCCCCACTCGCTCGGAATGGACCGCCTTCGTCGACAACGGCCATGAGGGCACGGACGCCTACGCCCAGATTTCCTATCTGGCGGAACGGATCGGCTGCGACGGCGTCCGCGCGACTTGGGTGCCGGAGGATCGCCCCGGCCAGTGGCCCGCGACCGTGCTGGAACTTTACGGGCCGCACAAGACGACCTTCCTCAATACCGTTCGCTCGATCGCCGCGTCGTTCGACGGGTCGAAATGGTCCTTTTCGGCCGATGGCGAGGTACAACCGTTCGAGGACGTGGCCCGCTACAAGGAACGCGCGATCAAGAAGCGCTTCGACGGCGCCATGCTCGAAGATTATCTCCAGCACCTCGGCATCGCAGCGTTCGACGAGGCGTTCTACGCTCCGAGCGGCCACGCGACGATCTTTATCGAAAAGGTGGGCCCAATCGCACCCGCCGCATGCGAATTCGGTCTTAAGAACGGCTGATGCCAGAACGCACATTCAGGCGCTGCCCGTGATCGATCAGGCAATGTTTCAGCAAGTGATCAAGCCGCGCAAAAGACCCGATCAGCCGAAGGCTGACGATCCGGATTCATAGATGCCATTTTTCTACTGCAAATCGTGGTTTCGCGCGAAGAAGATACCGCGCCAGCGGCTGGATCAGGAGACGGCCTTCGCGTTGCACGAGGCCGGGCTACCTTACACCGTGCTGGTGGATTCCGAGGGTCGCCCGATGGCCTTCATCGAATTGACCGCGAAGTCCGTGCTGGTCGGCTTCCTCGACGCGCAGATGCGCGAGCGATTGTCCTACACCTTCAAGCTCGTGGAGACCGGCAAGCTGTTCCTGTCGATGGCCACCTATCGTGAGTTTTCCGGTGAGAGCGATGCGGTCGTTTCCGGCACGAATTACCTATTCCAGGAGGATGGCGCACTCTCGATCGACCACCGGACCTATGCCCCGCCGACGACGGAAGTGACCAGCAGTTCGACGAACGTTTCGGACCATTACGAAAAATTCCCGGAATTCGGCCGCTACGCCCCGCTGCTCAAGACAGAGCGACCGTAGGGAAGCGGCCGGAAAGCGACGGGGCGTTCAGCCTATTGCTCTTCTACGACCGCTCCCGCTTCTACGATCCGGCGCTCGGCCGCTACATCAGCCTCGATCGGATCGGCGTAGCAGTTGACCTGAGCATCTATTTGTACGCCGCAGCGGCCCAGTCAGTCGTGCCGATCCGCTTGAGCGATGTTGGAGGACCGTACTCGCAGTCGTCGCCGCAGTGACTGTCGCCGCGATCGTGACTGCAATTGCCGCGATCACCGGGCGAGTGCTGATCGTCGCCGCCGGCGCCGCGGCCGGTACGCCTTGGCACGAGAAATGACGGCGCAGTCATGAGCGGGACTCACCTCAAATCGGTCGGCGCAGGAGCCCGATGCGTGGATCGATCGATGCGCGCTACAGTGCGGATCGCCAGTCGGAGCGTTCGATCGAGGATCAGGTACGGCTATGCCGCACTTGCGCCGAACATGAGGGCTGGACCGTAGTGGACGTCTTCCCCGACACCGCGCTATCCGGAGCCACTCGCGACGCACCGGCGCTAAACGCCATGCTCGCGCGCATCGGCGAGCTGCAGGTCGGGTTCACCGCACGATGTTGGCGGTGCTCCTGGGCTGCGGCACCGCGCGCTCGTCGGGCACGTGCGCAAACACACACCTTATTAGCACGACGCAACTGGGATCGCGAGTGCTTGGCGCGCTACGCGACCGGCTGCTGCAGCCGGACCTCGTCGCGGCGTTCATCGAGGAATACCGCGGGAACGGGAGCCGTACCGAACCACCGCTGTCGTCAGCCAGGCAAGTGTCGCGGCGAAACGCGAAGGTCACAGGGCGCATCAAGCGTCTAACCGACATTATGCCGGACAGGTTCGGCTACTATGCCGATAGGAAGGCCCGTCTTGCCACCGCGCTGGCGGAAAGAGATGCACGGGACAGTGCAATTGGAAACGCCGAGACAGAACCCGCCGTGGCGGTATTTGAATGTTCGAGATGGCGGCGGGGACAGGATTTGACCGCGTTAGGTCTCGGCTGCGGCTGACGGACGCGCGTATGATACCATTCCTACGTTTCCGTCGTCGACGCAAGGTACTAAGGATGAAGACTTTCGCCGCTTCAGATCGTCAGTTTGCCGCGCGACAATGCCCTCGTCCCACTGCATATCGCACGGCTGGCAAGGTGTAACCGACGACGCGCTTGTAACAACGGACGTAGCCGTAGGGCGACAATGCCGGCCCGCTGGCGAGCAGAAACACGATCGGCAGCACGATTGTCCCTGCAAAGAAGACCAGCGCCATACCGAACAAGCGGGATCGCCAGTGCTCGGGCGGCCGGACGATCTCTACTACAGCGAGCATCAGGATGGTGCATGCGCCCGGAACCACCGCGACGTCGCCCGAATAAGCGGTTATGTTGCGCGCGCGTGACGTGACGTCCACGACGAACGCAGCCATGGCGGCGATGCCGGAGTACAACAAGTAGACCGACACCAATGCCAGCAGGCCCATGACGAGGAGGCCATAACGTCGCTCGGATGTCATTGAAATCGGAGTGGCGGCAATGCCGGCAAGGACGGAAGGTTGCGTCGTATGCCGTTCCTGATCGCGTCCGCGGCCAGATCGATCGCGCGGTCGCGTGCGGCGCCGAGTAGATCGCCCGCCGCATCGAGCACGCCGCGGTGCTGATGCTCCATCATAGCCTGCCATCGCTGAATGGCTCGTTCGAAGAATGCCTGGAGGCGCTCGGTGAACTTGTACTTGGTATCAAGCTTGTCGATCTCGCGACCGGCAAAATACCCTGCCACCGCGGCGAGGACGAAGGGCCCCCAGGCGACGGACGAGATCGCCACGACGCTACCAACGGCTGCCGCCACGCCGAAGCCGATCGCGCCGGCAATCACCGTCTTGGCGAGGTCGGCGCCCACCTGACCTAGCAGCTGCCCCAGTGTCGCCTCGTCGCGCATGAAATAGTCGGCGACGTTAAATGCGGTTAGGAGCACGCAGGTCACGATCGTGCCGCCCTTGGCTGACGCCATCGCGCCATGTTTGCCGATCCCCAACCCCAACACCTTGGCGTTGCGCACGCCGTATTTGGTGCCGCTTAGGATTGTACGCAGCCGAGGGTTGCCCTTGATGATGACGTGCATCTTGCCGCCGTACCGCTTGAAAACGACCCGGCCGAGCGGCGTCCGCATGTCGCGCATCTGGCGGACCAGCGTCACCGCATCGTCCGCGTTGGCGTAGTTGGATGCGCCAACCTGCACCTTTTCCCGATGTTCGCGCCACAGGCGGTCGGCGGTGGGGACATCGATGACGCGGGCCTGGATCTTGTCTTGCAACCACAGTGCCATGGCTGCGTCGCGATCAAGGACGAGTATCTCTTCCTTCGAGGCCATCCTTAGCTCCCACTGGTTTGACAACATCACCGCCCGACAGAACATAGGTCCGTGCAGGCTTCGTCTCCACACGGAAGCGATCCGGTGGCAGCCAGGTCGCCTCACGCGTCGGACGAGGAACTCCGTCGAGACAGCTGCCAGCCGGAACCGCCAGCAACTCGCGCGCATCTGACAGCGAAAAGACGCGAACGAACGTTTCCGTGCCGTTGGCACAGTGGCCATCGTTAGTGCGTGTTCCGTACTCGTCAACCAGCACGACAATCCCGTCAGCGGATTCGCCTACCGGAGCAAACATGTGACCGCGCGCAGGGTCGATGCGCTTCTCGTCGAGGGGGAATTCGATGCGCGTTAGCGCACCGCCGCGGTTGGCGGTATAGATGCCGCGCCCCTTCGCTACGTCGATCCGGTCAGAAAACTGCGCAGCGGTACCGTCAGGAAGAGCGGCTGCGCCATCGAGCCGAACCGCAGCATCCGTGCCGCCCGCGGCAGGAATGTCAGTCGTCGCCTGACCGCACCCCGTCAGGAGAAACAATGCCGCCACCATCGCTCGATGCATCATCCGCTTCTCCCTTTCAGACCAACGGCGCCCTAACTGTAATGTTGGCCGTGGGTAAGACAAATCTCGCACGCCAAACGTTCCAGTGAGCTGCTGCCGGTCGCCTAGACAGCAAGTCAGGCTACATGAGCCTGCTTCTCGAAGTCCATGGGGCTGAGATAGCCCAAGGTCGAGTGCCTGTGCGTGGGATTGTAGAAGCGGTCGATGTAATCGAACACATCCTGCCTCGCCTGATTGCGTGCGATAGGTTTGCGCACGATCCGCTCGGTCTTCAGCAAGGAGAAGAAGCTCTCCAAGGCAGCATTGTCCCAGACGTTGCCGGACCAGCTCATCGAGCAAGTGACGCCGTTGTCGGCTATCAACCTTTGGAACTGCTCGCTGGCATATTGGCTGCTTTGGTCGGAGTGATGCAGCAGTGCATCGGGCTCGCCGCGCCGCCAGATCACCATGACCAGCGCATCGGTGACGAGTTGTGCCGTCATCGTGTTACTCATCGATCAACCCACCACGCGACGCGAGAACAGGTCGATCACCGCGGCCGCGTATAGCCACCCTTCCGCGGTCCAGATGTAGGTAGTCGGCAACCCACTTCCGGTTCGGCGCATCCCCGCTGAACTGCCGATCGAGCACGTTGTAGGCGATGACCGAGCGTTCGCCATGATCTTTGGGCAGCCCGCGACGTCGCGGCCGCGTTATCAGGCCGCGCAACCGCATCGGCCGGTCGACAAGTACAGCTTCACTACCCATCCCGGCATCGTCGACTTCACGGGGCAGTCCTACCTGTTTCTGCACAACGCCACGCTCGCGATCGGCGATATGAGCGGCGCAATTGGTCGGCGTGCTGTGACCGTGGAACGGTTGTTCTACACCCCGGACGGGACAATGAGGCCGGTGATCCAGAGTTAGGCAGGTGTCTCGTTGTCGGCGCCACGTTGAACGACCTCGACCCCCGAAGAGTCTGCATGACATGATGGCGTCCACGGGGACGGCGATGCCGCCCCCTCCCGGCTGTCTGAACGAACGTCCGCTTACGCCGTTAATTTTCCGAAAGCGGACGGGCGGCTTTCCACCACAATGCGACATTCGGGCCGGCCGTCGACCGAACGACAGCTAACGCCCAACTATGGACGTTTAGCGGCTCGCGATGATGTGCTTAATCGTGAGAGTGGAGGCTTCGCCAAGGAAGCAGATTTGCGGGTCGATGCCGGAAAATGACAGCGTGAACATGTCGAGGTAGCCACGGTAGTTGCGACCTATCCAGCACCATCCGAACGTAGAACCGATGGCGTGGGCAACCTCCGCGACTTCAATCCAGCCGCTCGCAAGACCGGAGGCATCTTCCAAGGTGACGACCACTTCATCGGTGTCGGGATCAACCCGAAGCACTACGGCTCGATGTTCGACTACAAAGGCAATGGAATTCCAACCGGCAGGCCTATCTCGGCGTCCCACGACCCCGCTCACCGTTCGCCCGTGAACTTCCTCATAGTCGAATTGGAGCATCGTGCGGTCAGCCATTCGGCCCTATAACCCAACAACGGAACGGCGGCTAACCACCAACCCCGGACGTTCGGCATGGCGATCCAGCGAATGTCCATTCACGTCCAAATTCAATCGGCCGGCGACGACCTCAATTGTGTCCGTCGTCCCGACCGGCGATAATGCCCGATGGCGGCGCTGAGGCGCGTGTGCGGGGAGTCGCCGTTAAAGGCTGGGAAGGCCTTAGGGACTAGACCGAGCTACAACGTGGCAGAGTGCCACGCGTACGGAGCAGGCAACTTGGCGACATCCCTCTCGATCCGGCTGTTCGCTGCCTTGTTCGCGGTCAGTCTGATGTTGTCAGCCGCACTCGCCTACTACGCCACGCGCACGATGAGCTTCGCCTTTCCGATTGCACCCGAGGCAATGACGACGTTGGTCATGCGGATTCAGGCGATCCGGGCGGTCGGCCTCGGCCTAGCCATGCTCCTTATGTTGCTGGTGGTGTTTTCGGCGTCGCGCGCCGCGCGCAGCGCGCTGGCTTTGCGCTGGCTTCTCGGCGTCGTGACCAGCGTCGCGTTTCTGCGCGGATCAGGGATGATTCAACCGCTTGCGCTGCATGACACGCTGACCATCGCAACCTCGGTACTGCAACTCGCGCTGGAGGCGTTGGCGATCCTGTTGCTTTACGGAGAGGATGCGACCGATTGGTTCGGAGCGCGCCGCTGACGCTGCCGCAGCCGCGTTATTCGCTGTCGTCGCGACGCAAATCCGCTGTGGCCGAAAGCGCCCACTACCGGACGTTAACGTCTTCCCGGCATACCGTAGCCCTATCCCCGTTCCGGGTCTGGAGGGCGTGATGATATCGTTGCTCATGTTTCTGGCGATAGTTTTGGGCGATCCGGGCCCGCCCGGAACCATCGCCATCACCTGCCGAATCGACGTCGTGGAGATCGGTTATTACGGCGTCCATGACAGGCTTCAGCCGACACCGCCAAGGCGCCGGTCATCGCAGATCGACTATCTGCTCGACTTCGATCGACCTTCGCTCACCATGGAAAGTCCAGGCCACAGAATGGTGACCACCGATGATCCGGTTCAAGGATCGCATCTGGTCGCGGGGGCTAACGGCATCGACGTGGAAACGACTGTGGCAATGACGGGCGGTTTCGTACTGAAGCGCGTCAGCCATTTCAACAGGGATGGCTCGGGCGGATCGACGAAGCAGGGCACGTTCTCGCAAGGGGCGATCGTTCGGCATGAGGAAGGGACTCTCACCTGCCGTCCTCGCGCCTGATCGCGGTGCGACCGTCCGCTTCCCATCAATCCCGGACGTTCGCAGGCCAATCGCGGCGAATGGCCGCTAACGCCCAATTGCGGACGTCTTCACCTCTGACGATTGATGTCGGACACCGCGCCATCACACGCGGCGATTTCCATACCAAGCCCGCCACCGCCTAAAAATCGGACGCCTTCGACGGCAGAGATCGGGCTCTGAAACACGATCCAGCTATTGCGTTGGCGAAGATATTCGATGTGCAGGTCGTAACCACGTATATCTTTAGAATGTTCTGGGGGCGGTGCCGACGCAATGACGACTTGGGCGATAGCCCTCGCAGCCGCTTCGTTGCCGACGATTTCAAAGGGAAGCGCGCACTTAGGTGTAGCAGGCGAGCTAAAAGCTGCGATCATAAGCAAAAGCATCTCTAACGCTCCGATCTGGTCGTATCCCATCCAAGATACACGAACGTCAGCTTCCCACCAGGTCGCGACGTTCAGTCGCTATGATCACCACCACCGTGCCCACAAACGGACCGACTGCTTTGCGGCCAGAAACCGGACGGACCGGAAACGCCCAATCGCGGACGCTCGCGGCGTCGATCATCCCGCCTACAACCAGTCGTTCATCTTTACGGTCCAATGTTGATGAACGCATTCGTGTGCCGCCAATAGGAATTTAGTAATGCGGGAACTAAACGTCAGGCGCGAGTTATTACGAGCAATTATCTTAGCTGCGCTGGTTGGAGCTGCTGGCGGTACGGTGATAACGCTTATAGGCATATCTATTATCAAACTGTCGCCCGCGTTACTCATAATTTTGCCCCTCGCCGTTCCAATGGCGATTATTACGGCGGCGATTCCATGTGCTATGATTCTAGGAATCGCTTCTATTTTACCAAACTTCGTTGTTCGAAATCGTGCCGTCTGCGCTTTGGGCGTTTCTGTCTTAGTTGTCCTTGTCAGCGTTTGGGGCTCCGAGGAAAGGTTGTTCCCTTTCAACCTGCCTTACGGCTCCGCCTGCGTCATTATAGGTACGATCGTTGCGTGTTGGTGGTGCTATCATTTTACCAGCCATCTGACAGACCAAGCATAACTCCCATCTGACATGGAACGGCAGTTTTCCGAGATTTTTGTCCGATAGCTGTCCGTCCGCTTCCCACGATAATCGGACGTTCGCGGGCCAATCGCGACGAAAGACCGCTATCGCCCAATTGCGGACACTCCCGGCGAATGGCAGACGGCTGAGATGGATGCCGAGCCAGTCATAATTCAAACAGCAGTCAGCACGGACGGCAAAAAGCGTTGGCATCTGCTTCAACGCTCGGACGGCATCGTGACTTACGACGAAGATACCTTCTTTACTGAAGACCTTAGCGAGTTTGACGCGGGCATCATGGAGTACTGGAGTCCGACGCACTTTTCCGGTCTGTTTGATACCGCAGTGGAGGCCCGAACCGACGCCCTTGGCACCCTGATCTGGCTAAAAGAGGTTCTGTCGGTTGAATAGGCGTGTCCGCTAACCACCACATTCGGACGTTCGAGGCCAATCCAGCGCGAACGACCGCTAACGCCAATTGCGGACATCGCGACGTCTGACTAGTCTTGTATTTTATCCGGGTGCAACATGCGCGTGCCTATCGTCTGCCTTGCTGCTGGTTTGGGCACCTGCGCCGTTTTTTCGGTCACCGGCTGCTTCAACGCGCCGGACCAAAGGCTTCCTGTAATCGAGGCCGCTCTGCGAGAAAAAGCTAAGGCTTGGAATAACGATTCAGAGATTAAAGATACTTGCATCAAGGGCGATGTAACTGAAGACGCTGACGGTGGAAAAACGAAAGTTTCAATGACAATCCCTGCATCGTCTGTGCCTGCTCCATTCACATATTGCGTGATCGATACGAAGAAGTCTTATTTCAAATTTTACGAACCTAAAATTTCCGGCAACCGGGCAGTGCTCGCCACAGACTTTTATTGTGGAGCGGACGGGGCGTGCGGTACCGGAGAATATCTGACACTTGCTCGAAATAGGTCAGGGTGGAAGGTGATCGGCCGCCAATCGGCTTGGATGTTCTAACGCGAAGGTGCTACTCCGCAACGTCCGCTTTCCATATGTGGACGGCCCCCTCTTGCAAGAGGTTTGAGCGGGTATTTGATCAGATCGCTTGCCATCATATGTCCGACCTGTTGATGCGGCGCGCATGGCCGCTGGCCAAGATGGTTTTCGCGATGCAAGTTCCAAACACCAAGACGACCTCGGAGGGCCAGTGGAAAGCTCGGAGTGTCCCGCATCCCGGATTGATCAATCAGTCCACCTACTCGTTTCCTGCAAGATCTCGCATCAGCTCAGCACGGTAGCATTCTGTATCTGCTCACCATGACAAGCCGATCTCTCAAGCCGCTTTTGCCAAGACTGGTTGAACTGGCGTTGCGCGATAGCTTTCACCGCTCACCATCATCTTCCAGGCGATGCGGGCGGTTCGGTTTGCCAAGGCAACGGCTACCAGCTTGGGTTTCTTGTGCTCCAGAAGCTTTTGGAGCCATGGCGATGCGTTCCTCCCGCGCCCCGCCCGAACCTGTTTCAGAACAGCGGTGGCACCATTGACCAGTACGCTTCGCAGAAGCTCATCTCCGGCGCGCGTTATCCCGCCGGGGCGAGCTCGACCGGCCGTGGAATGATCCTTGGGCGTAAGTCCCATCCAGGCGGCAAAATCACGCCCTGACTTGAATAGCCTGGGGTCGGGCGTTTTCATCATCAGCAACGATGCGCCGATCGGGCCTACGCCCGGTATCCGGGAAAGGCGCTGGCTACATTCATCCTTGCGATGCCATTCCATGAGCCTGGCTTCGACTTTCTCGATCTCCACCTGCAGCAGTTCATATTCGCGCCGGTGGATCGCAAACAGATCCCGGGCGAGCTCTGGCAGGGTATCATCGGAAGCAATATCGGTGAGAAGCACCTCCACCCTGCATATGCCCTTGGCTACCGTAAGCCCGAACTCGGCAGCATAGCCGCGGATCGCGTTGGCGAGCTGGGTTCTGTTCCGGACCAGCCGGTCACGCATGCCGACCAACATCAGCGCGGCCTGCTGGTCTGCAGTCTTGACCGGCACGTAGCGCATCGTCGGCCGGCTCATCGCCTCACAAAGGGCCTCGGCATCGGCCGCATCATTCTTCCCACGCTTAACGTAAGGTTTTGCCAACTGCGGGGCGATCAGTTTTACCTCATGCCCAAACGAGCTCAGCGGCCTGGCCCAATGATGCGCGCTGCCACATGCTTCGATCGCGATGACGGTCGGGGCCAAATCCTTGAAAAACGCGATCATCTTCGGGCGGGTCAGCTTCTTTCGAAGAACCGGCTTCTCCTCCGCGTTGACGCCGTGCAGCTGAAAGACGTTCTTTGACGTATCCACGCCAATACGTGTAACCTTCTCCATGGACGGTCTCCCTCGTTGAGCCTTTCGACAAGCTCAATCTGGCACATCGCGATGCCGTTGGGAGCCGTCCACCCCAACACCACTTGCAGACATTGGGAGTGCTGATAGGCGAACCGTATGAGCCCAAGAGCATACATCATCAGCTTACCCGCGTCGGCGTTGAGCGGAAAGGTCGAGGAAGCTCTTAGGGATGCTGCCGAATTGGGTGCAATTTCTGCGGGAACCAGTGAGCGCGAGCACTTCATTGTTATAGGTCAATCGGCCGAGCTTGAACGCTTCGATCGTCTGACTTCCGAGTGGCGGAAGTGCGGAGTGGCCCTCGTTCGGCCCCTCGGACCATAAGTCCGCTTCCCACCCAAATGCGGACGTGCCACGAGGATCGCCTCGATAGCGGCCGGTCGGCCGGCGACGTGCCGCCGCCAATGACCTCTGCGCTCGATAAACTAACGAAACACGACTGGGCATTCGGTCGTTATGATTCACATACCGATACCCAAGTCTCGACTACGCCCACGCCCAATCATATCCGCCAGTTCCCGGCCGACACTCACGCCGCGGGTCGCTCCTATACCCAGCTCGACCTTCCGATTGCGCAGGATCGACTCAACCTGCGGGTCGCGCTCCAGGCTTTTCGCCATGCCGAGCATCGTATTCTCGGTGGCCCGAACCTCCGTGTCTTCATGGTAGACTTTCAACGCACGACGCTGCCGCTCAAGCCCCTGCCAGCGCTGGACGAACACGTCGGCGCGGCGCGTCGGATCTTCTCGAATTTCGGTTTCCAGCTGCATGGCGCGGATTACCGCGCCCGTCCTGCCTTCCGAAGCTTCGCGGACAAGCCGCGTGTCGACCGTCATCGCCGTTTCCAGGTCACGAGCACCATGCGGCGCAATGCCGTCCAGCGACGCGCGGCTGGCGGTAAGCTCGGCCCTTTGCGCGGTGGTGTAGGGATCTCCTACCTCATGGGTAAAACGCATCGTCCTGACGATACGACCATGCCGCTCGACAGCATCATGCAGATTAGCGGCGGGGTCCGGCACTCGCTGAAGCGGAACCGGCTTAGGCGATACCGGACGCAGGTCGAGGCCGGCAAACGGATCGCGGGCTGGCGCCGACTGCGCCTTCTCGATCGTACGATCCGGCAAGCGGATCTGACGTCGATCGCCAAAGTCGCGCGCGTAATCCGACGCCATGTCTTTCGCGCGTTCACGCGACAGCGTGCGGACCAATCGGCCCTGATCGGCGAAGTCGTCGCGACCATAATGGAGGTCGACGCTATCGCGATGCCGCGACAGCGCGACATAGGCAGCGTGCCGGTCGAGACCCGGCGTTGCGAGCACATGCACGCGGTCGACTGTCACCCCCTGCGATTTGTGTACGGTGGCAGCGTAGCCGTGATCGACCTGCGCATACTCCTTGATGTCGAACGCGACATGACGACCGTCATCGAGCATCACCGCCATGCGGGCGGTGGTGACGCTCTGCACGGTACCGAGCGATCCGTTCTTCACGCCAAGACCGCGTTCGTTCTGCAGGAACATGACGCGGTCGCCTGCGGCAAACGTGCGGGCACCACGCCCGGCCTGGATCGCGACGTCCTCGCCAAGCTGACCGGCGAGGCGAAGCCGCTGCCGCGCGGCGTCGTTCAGTGCCTGCACCTCGTCATTGGTGTGGGTCAGGATCATGCGCGATGCCGCCGGCGCGGCGGTGCGATCCCGGTCCCAGCGCTCGATCAGATCGGCGCGCGCGTGATCGCGAGTCTCGGCGACATGGACATGGCCGTTCTCCTCATAGGCGCGTACCGCCTCGCCCGTCCGCTCGGTTGCGAGCTGCCGTGTCGCCGTCCGCTGCCAGTCCTCGCGCTGGCGGCGAATGTCGGTGATCTCGACGCTACCGTGACGCTCGGCAACAGACCGGAATGCCGCCCCTGCTTCGATCGCCTGGAGCTGTTCGGGATCGCCGACGAGGACGACCTTGGCACCGCGCTTCTCGGCTTCGGCGATCACACGTTCCAGCTGCCGCGTGCCGACCATCCCGGCCTCGTCGATCACCAGCACGTCGCGCGATGTGAGCAACTCACGATCCTGCTTCCACTGATGTTCGAGGCTGGCGATCGTGCGCGATGCGATGCCCGATCCGCCTTCCAGATTCTCGGCGGCAATCCCCGAGAGCGCGGCGCCGCGAACGGTATAGCCGGCACTCTCCCAGGCTTCGCGCGCAACGCCGAGCATCGCCGACTTGCCGGTGCCGGCATAGCCGACAACGATGCTGATCCCCTGCCCTTTCGTCACATGATCAAACGCGCTGCGCTGTTCGCTCGACAGGACCATCCCGCGCATTTCGGCACGGACCAGGGCGAGCTTGCGATGCTGCTCGTCGACACCGTGGCGGCGGCTCGCACCGAGCCTGACGGTTGCGTTCTCGAGACGCTGTTCGGTCTCGATCATATCGCGGCTGGTGAAGCGCTCGTCACCGCGGCCGTCCTTGCCGAGCGGGACGATATCCCGACTGGCGTGAACCGCTGACAGCACAGCGTCGAATTGCTCCTTTCCGTCGCTATGGCGGTGGACGAACATCGCCAGGTCGCGGCGCGTGAAGGTCGCCTGTGTCCGTGTGATCGCGTCGAGCGCGATCCCCGGCTGCGCGATGATCCGGTCGCCATTGCTCCGCGCGATCTCGACATGCTCGTCGAGCCGTTCGCTCTCCAGTCCCTGCCCCGGTCGGCGCGATGCCGCCGGACCGATCTTGTGCTGCGGTTCGAGGTCGATACCCTGTCGCTCGAACGAGCGATGATCGACGCGCGCATCGATATCGAGTTCGGCCAACCGGCGGTTGACGTGCTCGCCCCAGGACTCGCGCCAGCGCTCGAGCAGATCGGTGCGGTTCCAGTCGCGTACCTTCGGACCGAAACCCTCGTCGCCGACGCTGCGCGTGGTCAGCATCACATGGGCATGCGGCTTTGCCAGTCCGTCCGCACCAATATCCCAATGCACGTTCAGATCGGCGACCATGCCGCGGTCGACGAACTCGGCCGCCACAAACTCGCGCGCCAGCCGGATGCCTTCCGCCTGATCCAGTTCGCGGGGCAGCGCAAACTCAATCTCGCGCGCGAGCTGCGCATCCTTGCGGACCTCCACCGCCTCGACCTCATTCCACAGCCTCTCGCGGTCGCGAAGATGCTCGGGCGCGCCGTCCGGCAGCATCACTTCGGAATGGACGACACCGGCCTTGTTTGAAAAGTCGTGGGCGCGGTCGAGCCGCTCATCGTGCAGCCGCGATGCCGAGCGATACGCCGCCGCGGCGAGCGCGCTGGAGCCGTTTGCGCGCGAGATCATCTTCGCCGAGAAATGGTATATCGCCATGACGGCAATCCATTTACACTTCAGAAGCGACGTCGGCACGACGTATAAGCGCGCCCTTCGAAGATTTCATCTATCTCGGGACGGCTTCGTCCCACGTTGTTTCACTGTATTTACGCTGATCGACTGCCCCACTAACTGAGGTGCCTTCAACGTTCAATTGAGGACGACAGGATGCGCAAACCCCGCGACTATGATTCCGAACTGAAGGCGCTCGACAACAAGGCCAAGCTGTTACGCGGCGCCCGACTCACGCAGCTCGGCACACTGGTCATCTCGACCGGCGCCGATACGTTGTCGATCGAAGAACTGACAGGCGCGTTGTTATCTGCGGTCGAGATGAAGGACGCCGCGATCCTGAAGGGATGGCGCCATCAGGGCACCGCGTTCTTTCAGAAAGAGGAGCGCGGATCTGCGGACAAAGCTCGTCGCATCGCGAGCCGCAGAACAGCGAGTGATCGTGGCCAAGCATCGGCTGCTGGCGACACGAAGCCGCAATGATACGCGCGACTGGATCGTGAAGCGGCGCGAGAGAACCCGGCGTCTGATTGAGCTGGGCGGGCTTGTTGCGAAAGCCGCTTGATCGAGGCGACCGATGACGATCGCGCGGTTATCTTCGGCTTGCTCAGCGACTGTGCCGCAAAGTTAGGTAGTCCAGACTGCGGTCAGATGTTCCTGCTGCGGCGGCCGTGGTCGTCGAACATTTGCTCAGGGTTCATATCAGGCACCGGCACATGACATTTTCGAACATTGAAATTCAACTGTGATCGATTAGGTTGCATGAGCGACTCCTGTAATGCAAGCGCCCTTTACCCTTCTTCAACGCTGGAATTTTTCATGACTGAAGAGAATTCTGTTAATGCCGTTGAACTCGCAACCGAACTAACCATTGCCTGGCTCGGCAATCCCAATAGCCGTGTGTCCGCCGATGACGTTCCGGCCTTTCTGCAGACCATGTTCAAGACCGTTAACGATCTGAACGGTAGCAGCACCAGCGACGCTGTCAGCAGCGAAGAACCGGCGCAGGAGTTCGCCCCTGCGGTGACCGCGCGCAAATCGCTCGCGTCGAAGGATCACATCATCTCGATGATCGATGGCAAGCCGTACAAGACGCTGCATCGTCATCTGGCGACCAACGGTCTTGAACCCGAAGAATATCGCACCCGGTACAACCTCAAGAGCGACTATCCGATGGTCGCCGAGAGCTATTCGGAAAGCCGCCGTGCGATGGCGAAGAAGATCGGGCTCGGCCGCAAGCCCGCCGCCAAGACCGCCCCCGATACGGACGCAAAGCCCGCCCCGCGCAAGCGTGCGGCCAAGGCTGACGCAGCCGAATAATATGCGAGCACCCGGCGATATTAATCGCCGGGTGCGAGCCGCTTTTGGCAAACGGCTTCGACCAGGGTCTGCAACTCGGCGACATGCGTGCCGAGCCATGCCAGTTCCTCGGACGTGATCTCGTAATGCGGCGAGTAGCGCGCATTCACGTAAGCCTGCCGCAGCAGTTCGAAACAGCGCCGTGCGAAGCGGTCGTCGCGCGGCCAAGCAGCGATCAGCGACGGCGCAATCTGCTCGCACTGCGACCGCAGGAAATTCAGCCGGTGCGACTTTGGACTGTAGAGAGTGAGCGTTAGCAGGGTGCAATGATAAAGGCGCTCGACCGCCTGATGAAACTCAAAGGCCGCAATCTTCGACCGCCCGTTTAGCACCGCATAAACCGCCTGCTCGTGGAAACCCGCAGCACTCTCGAACCACTCGTTGAAATAGGCCTTCGCTTCGGCTCGCGCGTCTTCAGGTGGCAGATCACGCGGCGCGGTGAAACAGAACCCCTCGGCGTCGTAGAGCGCGATCCCCTGCCGTACGATATCGACGAAGAACGGCCGCCCCTTTTCGAGCTGCTGGTTCACGTCCGACAGGCTGTGCACGATCAGACTGACCGGCGCTGACAGCGACTTGGTGATCGTCGTGTCGCGCATAAGCCGATCCTCGGCTGCCGACCAGAATTCGAAGTCTGCTAGCCGCTCGTCGTTGACGACGATGAGGATGTCATAATCCGAGGCATAGCCGCCAACCGGATCATCGACCCAGTCGCCACGCGCATAAGAGCCGTACAACACCAGCTTCGCGATGCGGCCCTGCTTCTTCCATTTGGTCGTCGTCGTCGCGTGCGCGGCGTCGAATTCCTCGAACAGCACACGCACGACGTGGGCGAGCTCACGCTGCTTGGATTTGGGAAGATGGTCGAGCGTGTCGCGCATGTCTGGGCAACCCTAGCGAGCGAGAGCAGCAAAGCACAGACTTGCCGCGACTGTGCCGGGCAAGCCTGTGCCGCGATTCAAAACGGCCAGTATCGGCGCCACCGCCACCACCGGATTTGCCATTTGGACCGGTCGTCGTCGTCCGTGAGGCACCGCAGATGATAGAGCGCATGCGACATGCGCCGGCGCACCTGACGCTGGCTGAAGCCGGTCGCCCTGGCGATATGCGCGTAGCTGAAGCGATCGATCAGCTTCGCGCGGAATATCTGCTGCGTCGCTCGTGGAAGCATCTGCAGACCGCGTTCCAGCCGCGCCAATCTGGCGGGATCAGCGGGTTCGTCATCGGCGTCGGGAACATAGGCCGACACCCGTTCGAAGACGCGCTGCGCGCGCGCCTTCAGCTCTTCGGAACGGTCGGTCATGCCGCCATCTCCTGCGCGACATGGTCCGCCGCGTCGGTACGAAACGCGAGCAGATAGTCGGCCGCCTTGCTCGCCTGACTGGCGGCGCGGAAGATCGCTCGGGCGTCCTCGCGCAGCACTGCCAGCCATGCACCGATGTAATCGGCGTGGCGCACGGTCGGCACGATGCCCAGTTCCGCACAGGTGAACGCGCTGCACATCTCGGCGACCAGCTCTTCGCGGGCATAGGAGGCGCTACGCGGTGCCCCCGTCTGGTCGCGGTCGAGCCGGCTTGAATGCCCGGTCCAGTGGCCAAGCTCATGCAACGCGGTGCGGTAGTAATTGACCTGATCGTGGAAGGTCTGCTGCGGCGGCAGCTGGATGCGATCCGCGGTCGGCATGTAGAACGCCTTGTCACCGCCGATGCCGATCTGCGCACCGGTCGCGGTAATCAGCGCCTCTGCACATTCGATCGTCTCGCGTTCGCCTAGAAACGCCCCGCCACCGACCGACAGCGCGTCGGGCAGGCCCTCGCACTGGTCGACATTGAAGACGGTGAAGCGTTTAAGGAACGCCACCTGCCGGCGATGCTCGTCGCTGGCCTGCGCGATCGGCTTGTCGCGTTCGTCCTTCGGTGTGAAGCGATCGGCGTAACAAATGGTCGTGCCGGTCTCGCCTTTCCGCACATTGCCGCCCAGCGCCTGCGCCTGTTTGTAGGTCAGCCACCCTTGCGTCTCGGACCCGCGCTCGAACACCGTCGCCCACAGGATCAGGACGTTGATCCCAGAATAGCGCCGCCCGGTCCCGGCGTTGCGCGGCAGCCCGCTTTCCAGTGTCGACCCGTCCCATGGTTGTACCCACGGCACCCGCCCCGCCTCCAGCTGCGCGATGATCCGGTCGGTGACCTCGGCGTACATCGTGCCGGTGGCCTTGGTCAGGATGTCCTTTGCCATTTCCTCACTCCTTCAGAACCGCAACCGGCGCCGGAATGGCGGGGTGGGCGGCAGGAGCGA